>Ga0172379_10000680_pt1 | contig 81586 bp, 73 predicted proteins | sample GrowelOW334metaG_FD_119756 | JGI IMG/M metagenome (GOLD analysis project Ga0172379, IMG submission 119756) | Groundwater microbial communities from an aquifer near a municipal landfill in Southern Ontario, Canada - Groundwater well OW334 metaG | ecosystem: Environmental > Aquatic > Deep... | reverse complement strand
CCGGGAAGCAGGGGGTCGGAACCCAGACAGGCATAAGAGTCGACCGCAGGCAGAGTTGCGGGGCGATGAAACTGCCGGAGTGAATGTAAGCGTATTTGGGGCGCACGCCCTCGCGCCGCGCGCAGCGGATGAAAAGCTGCGAAACGAGATTGTTGACCTGATAGATATCGTCGGAGAACAGCTGGCAGATATTCTGGTTGTTTTTTGTCGCGCAGTCTAAGGCGCTGATCCGGATGCTGGGCGTGACGCCGAACTGGGCTTCCGGTTGCAGCTCGTCTGCGCGCGCGAGGCGGTAGTTCGCTTCGTCCTGCATGAATTTTGCGCGAAACATCTTCAGCCTGTTGCTGCCGAACAGGTACTCTTCGCAGGGAATGCCGCCGGGCCGGCCGACCTGATGGAAGAAGTTTTCAGCGAGCTTGTATTGCCGCCAGCCGATTCGCGACTCGACAAGCATGATTGTGCCGTTCTGGCGCAGATGGGACTTGATGAATTGTTCGTAAGCCGGCGGAAGATTCTTATACCGGCAGCGAAGGATCGTGCCGTGTTTGATGCGGAATCGCTGATGAACCGGATCGTATTCGTTGATGATTTGAATGTTGTTGTCGTTCTTGAGAAAATAAGCGGCCAGCTTTTCGGCGCGTTCTATGTTTTCTTTCATAACGTCCGGATTCATGTTCGGACGCCGTATAGCGAGCGAATAATTAAGAGGCAGGAACGGGGCGTCGAGCACGGCGGCGAGATAAGCGAGCGAGCCGAGCGGGGGGCCCATGAGAATGTATGGATACTGGCGGCCCTCGTAAAGTGAAACGACCCATCGCGCAAAGATGTTGCTGCGAACGTCCTCGGCTTCGTCCTGCGTCGTCATCAGCGTGTTGACGTATTGCTCATAAGCGCGCCGGCGAAGCAGTTTGCCTGATGACTGTTGAATCACGCTCCCGAGTTTCATGAAAGGGCTGTATTGAAAAGGGTGCGCGTTTGATTCCTTCAGTGAGGCGGCCGACATCAAAGGCATGAGATAAGAAAGATCGAGGAAGTCGATCGCAGGCGCGCCGCCGAAATTTCTTTTTCTAATTGCTTTTGCCATTAAGCTTTTTCCCGAGGAATTCCATGTTTAACCGGATGTCGTTGTTGTCCGGCATAAGACGAACCGCGTTTTTCAGAGCTTCGTAGGCTTCCTGATATTTGTCGAGCGCCACGTAGGCGGCGCCGAGGTCGTTGTAATAAAGGCCGAGTTGCGGGTGGTTATCGCCGGCGTTTTTGACCGCGTTCTTGAACGCTTCGGCCGCTTCGCCCGCTTGGCCGATCAGCATCAGGTCCATGCCGAGATTGTCGTAGGCGGGCGCGAAGTCGTTTTGCAGGGATATGGATTTTTTGTAGTTGATGATCGCGGCGCGGATGAGTCCGAGCGAATGGTAAGCGTGGCCGAGATTATTGTAGGCCACATAGTTTTCCGGATCGATTTTAATGGCGGCGCGGTGGTACTCAATCGCGCGTTGCGGCAGGTCCTCGCGGTCCATGATAACTCCGAGAGTTGTGTATGCATTAACGAGAGACGGTTCCAGTTGAATAGCGGTCTCGAGTTCAGTGATCGCTTCCCGCATCTGGCCCGTGACGCGATAGGCTTCGCCGAGGTCGGCGTGGTAGGCGGCCGTTTCAGGATCCAGCACGATCGCTTTTTTGTAGAATCCGACCGCTTCGTAGATATTTCCGGAGAGGTGCAGTTCCACCGCGCGGTTATAGTATTGCGAAGCGATGGCCGCGTCGTCCTCGCATCGCGCAGGATTGCAGAACAGAAATATAATCGCGAAGGCCGCGATCGCAAAGGCCGCGGCGGTTGTTTTCTTACGATGCGGCATGCGGCGGCTCCTGCATTTCGATCACCAGCAGAGTCAAATCGTCCTGCCGGGCGGCTTTGCCGGCAAATTCTTCAAGCTCCTCGACGATGAAGTGGGTAAGCCTGTAGCTGTTGGCTTTCGGATTTGCCTTGATGAGTTCGATTAGGCGTTCGTGTCCGAACATGTCGCCGGTCTGGTTGCGGCAGTCAGTGACTCCGTCGGTATAGAGGATCACTTTGTCGCCCGGGTGGACGCGCATGGTTTTTTCTTCGTAAACGACGTTGTTGAACATGCCGAGCCCGAAGCCTTCCGCCTCAAGTTCGATCATCTCCTCGGTTTCCTGCCTGAACAGGATCGGCGGCGTGTGGCCGGCGCAGGAGTAGGAGAGCGTCATTGTTTCAGTATCGAGAGTCATGAAAAAGCAAGTCAGATAAATTGAATGCTGGCTGCCGAAATGGCGATACATGATGTCGTTGACGTGTCCGAGAATTTTTGCCGGAGAAGCGAACCGGTCCTTGAGCTGGCTGAAGAGAATTGTGACCATGCTCATGACGAGGGCGGCGGCGATTCCCTTGCCGGAGACATCGCCTATGAATGCGCCGAGATACTTTTCGCCGAGTTTGTAAAAGTCGAAGCAGTCGCCGCCTATTTCGCCGACTTGAAAGTTGGCGGCGCTGATTTGAACGCCTTCTATCTTCGGGTAGACCTGGGGGAGCAGTTCCTGTTGAATGTTGTGCGCGAGCCGGAGGTCGTATTCGATCAGTTGCTGTTTGTGGTGAAGTTCCTGATTGCGCGCTTCGAGTTCGCCGGAGAGGTGCATCAGGCCGTCGTTCTGCTCCTCTATCTCGCGAATCATTTTTTCGAGGTTGTAAACCATCGTGTTGAAGTTGCGGCCGAGGTAGCCGATCTCGTCGTTGGAATGAAAATCGAGGCGGTCCTTCATATCCTTCTGCGCGATTTTTTTTGTCATTCCTGTGAGAAGAAACAGAGGCTTTGATATGCTTCGTTGAACCGCGAAATAGATTGCGGCGGTGATAATGCCGAAAACAATGGCGAGAAAAGCCATCAGATTGCCGCGCGCGTGGTCTATCGAGGGCCCGAGCTGCGACATAGGCTCGATTATCATTATCTGGCCGGCCACTTTCGATTCATTGTGAAGCGGCGCGAAATAAACGAGCGAGATGTCTTCGAGCCTGTCCGCGAACTGTGAGAGGCTGCCCTGTTCGTAATAAACGGACTTAAGGTTGTCCGTGGTGCGGATCAGGAATTTGCCCTTCGGAGCGCGAGGCGATATCTTCATCTCATCGCGGCTGCTCAGGCTCAGCCCCAGCCGAATGCGCTTCGAGTCGTAATATATTTTCCCTTTAAGATCGGAGATGATTATCCGGCTCGCATTATGCATCGCCATCATGTCGAGACTTCTTGTCTGCGCCGGGTCGTTAGGAAGATTAGCAAGAGAGTTGATCGATTCGTCGAGCGCCGTCGACATTGCGGTCAGCGAGTTGTGGCTTTGGTATAACTGCTGCTGAACCATTGCGCGCTGCGTGTAAAAGATCGTTCCCGCCGAGACGATTAAAAACGCCGGCAGAAGAAAGAAAACCGTTTTTAGCGCAATGCTTATCCGCATAATTTTATTGTTTATCCGAGCATGCCCGCCAATTCGACGGCTGCCTTTTTTGACATACAGGTAATAGCTACTGAAATATTATCCAGATTATAGCGGCAATTTCACCTGTTTGTCGTCTTTTTTTTGTCTGCGCTTTCCTTTTCAGCTTTTTTGAGCCGGGCGAGGCCTTTTTCGATGTGCGCCAGCCGGTCGCGCAAACTTTCGAGATCCCCGGCTGTTGCGAGTCCGATATTGTCGAATGCGTCCCGAAGAATCTCGCCCGCGATCTTTGCCGCGTCTCTTGGTTTGCCCAGCGCCTTGTCGATCAGAAGCCCGGCGGGATCGCCGCCGTTTTTTTTCAGCAGACGGCCGCGTTCCATTATTTCCTCGCTCAGTTCGGACAGCCGTTTTCCAGCTTCTTCGAGCAGCCCGATCACGGCGTACATAACTTTTTTCGGTTCCATCGGGAAGCCTCGCGGTTTTGTCCGCCCTCAGAGCAGGTTTTCGAGTCCGATGACGAGCTTGTCGCGCGTGATGATGCGGCGCGCGGCGAGCGTGACTCCCGGCATGAAACATTCGCGCGAGATCGTGTCGTGCCGAATCGTAAGAGTTTGTCCGGGGCCGCCGAAGATTACTTCCTGATGCGCGAGGAAGCCCGGCAGGCGGATGCTGTGCACGTGAACGCCCTCGGAGTCTCCGCCGCGCGCGCCGGCGAGCTTCACCGTCTTTGTCGGGTCCGCGCCGACTTTCAGCCCGCGCCGCGCCGCAGCGATCTTTTCAGCCGTGGCCAGCGCTGTTCCTGACGGCGCATCCAGCTTCCGGTTGTGGTGCAGTTCTACAATCTCGCAATCGGGCATATAGGCGGCGGCCTTTTCGGCGAACTGCATCATCAGCACGGCGCCGATCGCAAAATTCGGCGCGATCAGGACTCCGAGCTTTTTCTGCGCCGCAAGCCGAGCGATTCTCTTAATCGCTCCGGCTTCAATGCCGGTCGTTCCCGTCACAAGCCTGCAACCGGCTTTAAGAATCGCCGTCGCCCGGTTCTCGAATCCTTCAGCAGTAGTGAAGTCAACCACAACGTCCGCCTTGGATTCCTTAAGGACGCTCGCCATCGAATCGCTGATTATGACGCCGTTGGCGCCGATGCCTGCGACTTCGCCGGCGTCGCGCCCCGCGCCCATCGCGTCGAAAGCGCCTACGAGCAGAAGGTCTTTTTCCGAGCTCACCGCGCGGATCGCTTCGCTACCCATCCGGCCGCTCGCTCCGGAGACAATCACTCTTATCTTATTTTTCATTGTTCCTCGTTATTTCCTCGTTGTAATAGCGCGGGCATTAAGCAGGGACGACCTCGATGGGTCGTCCCTGCTAATGCTCGTTTGTATAAAAACTAATTCCCGTTGGCTTTTTCTTCGTCCGATTTCCGGAAAAAGACAGCCTTGTTGATAGCCGTAATGTAAGCCTTCGCGCTTGCCTCGACAATGTCGAGCGCGGCGCCGCGGCCGCTTATCGTCGCGCCTTTCGGGCCCGCTATGCGAACCGTCACTTCGCCGAGCGCGTCTATGCCGCCGGTGACCGACTTCACCGAGAAATCGATCAACTGGATGTTTTCTCCGGTGATCTTGCGGATGCACTGATATACCGCGTCGACCGGCCCGACGCCGATCGCCGATTCCTCGATCAGCTTGTCGCCGTATGACATCTCTATCATCGCTGTCGCCTTGACGCGCCCGCCGCACATCACGTTAACCGATTCGAGGTGGTACGTTTCGGGGATGCTGATGATCTCGTCTTCAATGATCGAGCGTATGTCCCAGTCCGAGACTTCCTTCTTTTTGTCGCAGAGTTCCTTGAACCTGAAGAACGCTTTGTTCAGATCGTTGCGGTCAAGTTCGAAACCGAGCTCGCGCAGCTTGTCGTTGAACGCGTGGCGCCCGGAATGTTTGCCGAGCACAAGAGTGTTCGCCGTGAGGCCGATGGTCTCCGCGTCCATGATCTCGTACGTGCGCTTGTCCTTGAGGACGCCGTCCTGATGGATGCCGGCCTCGTGGGCGAAAGCGTTGCGGCCGACGATGGCCTTGTTCGGCTGAACGTCGATGCCGGTCACGCGGCTGACGAGGCGACTCGCGCGGTATATTTCGTGAGTGTCCACCGCTGTCGAGAGCTTCATCAGGTCCTGCCGGGTATGGAGCGCCATGACGATTTCTTCGAGCGACGCGTTGCCAGCCCGCTCTCCGATTCCGTTGATGGTGCATTCGATCTGCCGCGCGCCGGCGACGAGCGCCGCGATCGAGTTTGCTGTCGCAAGCCCGAGGTCGTTGTGGCAGTGTACGCTGAAGATTGCCTTGCGCGAGTTCGAAACCTTCTTGATCAGGTTGCGGATCATCGGTCCGTACTCTTCGGGCATCGTGTAGCCGACGGTGTCCGGAATGTTGATCGTGGTCGCGCCGGCCTCAATCGTTTTTTCAACGATCTCGCAGAGAAAATCGAAATCGGAGCGCGTCGCGTCTTCAGCCGAGAACTCGACGTCCTCGGTGTAGTTGCGGCAGCGCTTCACGCCGTCGACAGCCATCTTCAAAACTTCCTTCGGCGTCTTGTTCAGCTTCTTCTTCATGTGAATTTCGGAAGTCGCTATGAACGTATGCAGCCGGTTTCTCGGAGCTTCCTTGACGGCTTCCCACGCCCTGTCGATGTCGCCGAACTCGGTTCGGCAGAGGCCCGCGATGCACGGTCCGTGAACCTGCTTCGAGATAAGCTTCACCGCTTCGAAATCGCCGGCAGACGCGAACGGGAATCCCGCCTCGATCACGTCAACGTTCAGGCGCGCGAGCTGATGCGCAACCTGAATCTTTTCGTAAGTCGTCATCGTCGCGCCGGGTGACTGCTCTCCGTCGCGCATCGTCGTGTCGAAAATCACAACCCTGTTTTTATCAGGGTGTTTTGTGTCTGCGCTCATAATTATTTTTTCTTCAGCCAGACCATCATGCCGCGGAGCTTTTTGCCGACCTGTTCGATCAGGTGATTGGCGTCGCGCTCCTTCATCTGGTTGAAGTTTGGCCTCCCGTTCTTGTTTTCGTCCATCCATTCCTTGGCGAACGATCCGTCCTGCACCTCTTTCAGAATCTGCTTCATCGTCTCGCGCACTTTGGCGTCGATAACGCGCGGTCCGCGTGTCATGTCGCCGAATTCCGCCGTGTCGCTGATCGAGTAGCGCATCCACTGGATGCCGCCTTCCTGCATCAGGTCGACAATCAGCTTCAGCTCGTGCAGGCATTCAAAGTATGCGATCTCCGGCTGGTAACCGGCTTCGACCAGAGTGTCGAAACCAGCCATAACCAATTGCGTGCAGCCGCCGCATAGAACCGCCTGTTCGCCGAACAGGTCCGTCTCGGTCTCTTCCTTGTAAGTGGTTTCGAGAACGCCGGCGCGCGTCGCGCCGATGCCCATCGCGTAGGCGAGCGCCTGCGCCTTGGCGTTGCCGGACGCGTCCTGATGAACCGCGATCAGGGCCGGAACGCCTTTGCCTTCTTCATACATTCGGCGCACCAAGTGGCCGGGGCCTTTCGGAGCGACCATGGTGACGTCGACGTCTGCGGGCGGAACGATCTGTTTGTAATGAATGTTGAAACCGTGCGCGAACATAAGCGTATCGCCGGCCTTCAGGTTCGGCGCGATGTCTTTCGCGTAAATCGGGCCCTGAATGTGGTCGGGCGCTAAAATCATAATCACCTGAGACTGCTTTGCGGCTTCGGCCGCGGGAAGAACCGTCATGCCGTCGGCGACGGCCTTCTTCCACGGCTCGCTGTCCGGTAGTTCCGCGACAACGACGTCAAGTCCGGAGTCTCGTAGGTTCTGCGCGTGCGCGTGCCCCTGACTTCCATATCCTAGGATCGCGATCTTCTTGCCCTTTAGCAAGTTAAGGTCTGCGTCTTCGTTGTAGTACATCTTAGTCATAATCCTGCCCCCTTGTTCGGCCTTTTTTGGCCGTTAAAATTCTCAAATATAACTTTTAATTTTAGCAAACTAAAATGGCATTATCAAATTCAGGCCGTTTGTCGACTGAATGCATTAGGATGAAAACGTAATATATTAATATATTTGTCATCGTTCCTCTCAATTATTATTGCGAATGGGAACCGTATCAGGTGCTTTTTTCGCCGCGGATGAGGACGACTTTTCCGGTGCGGACGATTTCGAGGATGCCGTAGCGCTTGAGGAGGTTAGACAGCGCCGTTAGTTTGTCCTGCTGGCCCGTTACTTCGAGGATGAGGCTTTCTTCACCGACGTCCACAACCTGCGCGCGGAAGACTGTCGCGATTGAAAGAATTTCCTGACGCTGCTCGGGCTTCGCGCAGATTTTGATCAGGATCAGTTCGCGGTCGACCGTGTCGACGTGAGTGATGTCGCTGACCTTGACGACCTCGATGAGCTTGTTGAGTTGTTTCGTGACCTGTTCGAGGATGCGGTCGTCGCCTTCGACGACGATTGTGATGCGCGAGAGCTCGGGATCCTGAGTCGTGCCGACGGCGAGGCTGTCGATGTTGAAGCCGCGGCGGCTGAAGAGCCCGGCGACGCGGGCGAGAACGCCCGGCTGATTTTCGACCGTGGCGCTGAATGTGTGTTTGTGCGTTGCGTGAACCATATCGTTTACCCCTCGTATGTCTCCATCATTTCGTCGAGCGCGCCGCCTTTGGGAACCATCGGCATCACGTTCTCTTCCTCAGAAACCTTAAAATCGATCACCGTGGGTTTTCCGTTCGAAAATGCTTTTTCGAGCGCCGGCACAACTTCGGATTTTTCCCGCACCGTTATGCCGACCGCGCCGAACGCTTCGGCCACCCGCGCGAACTCCGGGTTGCCTTTCATGCACGAGCTCGAATAGCGGCCGTTGAAAAATATCTTCTGCCACTGGCGAACCATTCCGAGGTAGCCGTTGTTGAGAACGCAAACCTTGACCGGCAGGTCGTTGACGACAGCGGTTGTGAGTTCCTGAATGTTCATCATGAAGCTGCCGTCGCCGGCAATGTCGATGACGAGATCGTCGGGGGCGCCGACCTGAGCGCCTATGGCGGCGGGGAACCCGTAGCCCATCGTGCCGAGCCCGCCGGATGTCAGGAACCGGCGCGGTTTTGAGGAGTTGTAGTATTGGGCGGCCCACATCTGGTTCTGGCCGACTTCTGTTGTGATGACCGCCTCGCCGCGCGAGACTTCGAGGATTTTTTCAACGACGAACTGCGGAAGAAGTTCGTTCGAGTTTTTGTCGTAAGTGAGCGGGTGTTCCTGTCGCCAGCCGTCGATCGTTTTGAGCCAGTCGGCGGTTTTCGGCGGGTTTTCAACCTCGTCGATGATGGCGCGGAGTACGTTGCGAGCGTCGCCGACGATGGGTATTTTAACTGGAATGTTTTTGCCGATTTCGGCGGGGTCGACGTCGATGTGGATAATCTTCGCGTGCTGCGCGAACCTATCGGTCCTGCCGGTGACGCGGTCGTCGAATCTGGCGCCGACGGCGATGAGAAGGTCGCAGTTGGAGACGGAGGTGTTGGCCGCCCAAGTGCCGTGCATGCCGAGCATGCCGAGCGAGAGCGGATGCAGGTCCGGGAACCCGCCTTTGCCCATGAGCGTGTATGTTACGGGGCAGTTGATTTTTTCGGCGAGTTCGAGAAGTTCCCTATGGGCGCCTGATGCGATAATGCCGCCGCCGACATAGAGAACCGGCTTCTTCGAGCGCTCGATCGCGCTGACGGCCACACCGACCTGTTTCTTGTTGCCGACAAGGTTCGGGCGATAGCCTTTCAGGTCGAGCTTTCCGGGGAATTTGAATTTGTGTTCCGTGACCAGGATGTCCGCCGGAACGTCGATAAGCACGGGCCCAGGCCGTCCGGTCGAAGCGATGAAGAATGCCTCGCGAATGACGCGCGGCAGGTCTTCGGCGCGTTTGACCAGATAGTTGTGTTTAGTGATCGGGATGGTGATTCCGGTGATGTCGGCCTCCTGAAAGGAGTCGCGGCCGAGCAGGCCGGTGTTCACCTGTCCCGTAATGGCAACTATCGGAATTGAATCCATGTAGGCGTTGGCGAGGCCGGTGACGAAATTTGTCGCTCCCGGTCCCGACGTGGAAAGGCAGACGCCGACCTTGCCGGTGACGCGCGCGAATCCGTCGGCCGCGTGCGCGGCGCCCTGTTCGTGGCGTGTCAGTATTACCCGCAGCCCCGAATCGTAAAGCGCGTCGAATAGCGGAAGCACGACGCCGCCGGGGATGCCGAATAAAACTTCCACTCCTTCGCCCTTCAAACCCTCAATAAGCGCATAAGAACCAAGCATCTTCTTACCCTCACACCCATTACTTTTAGCTTCCGGAAACTTCAGCGGAAGCTTCGTAATTATAAAGTTTTCTCAATAAAAACCAAAATATGACGGAAACTGAAAAAAGAATTGCGGGGATTAGAACCGCCCGGCCGGGCGCTACAAACAGCATCGCAATGCCCGCCGCGCCGAAAATGAAACAGGAGGCGAACAGAATGATCACGGAGGCCTGAACGCTGAATCCGAGATTGCAAAGGCGGTGGGAAGTATGGTCCTTGCCGCCGTCGGTGATTTTCTTGCCGTGAGTGACGCGCATTATGGTGACGAGCCCGGTGTCGAAGATCAGAAGGCCGAGGATGACGCCGGGAAAGAAGGCTGTCACCGATCGCGAAAGGCCGCCGTCGCCGGCCATGAAAAAAAGGCCGAAGGAGGCAAGCATCGAGCCCATGAACATGCTGCCGGCGTCTCCTGAAAATATGGCTGCCGGGTGGAAGTTATGAAACAGGAATCCGAGGCAGGCGCCCGAGAACACGACCGCCGCGAGCGCGAGTTCGGGTTTTCCGGTGACGGCGGCGGCGATGAAGAAAAAGCAGCCGGCGATCGCCGCCGTGCCGCCCGCGAGTCCGTCAATGTTGTCCAGAAGGTTCATGCAGTTTGCGATTCCGGCGAACCAGATCAGAGTCATAACGCAATCGACCGCGGGGACGCCGGTTATGTTGGCGCGAAGGCCGCAGGCGAGCAGAACGCCGGCAGAGAGGAACTGGCCGGCGAGTTTGACCTTCGGCGCAAGGTTTTTAATGTCGTCGTACAAGCCGAGCGAAAGCATAATGATAGAGGCCGATACGGCGCCGATCAATTTAATGGGCGGAGCGCCCTTGCTGGCGGCCAGGTAAACTATCGTGAATGACGCGGCGACGGCGAGGCCGCCCAGCATCGGCATGGTCGTTAGGTGGAACTTTCGGGACGACGGGTAATCGATCACGCCGATGGAGACTGAAAGGCGTCCGAAAACCGGGGTCAGAAGAAGCCCGAGAACGAACGCGGCCGCGAAGCCGATAATGAAGTGATTGTTTATTATCGCCGTCATATTTTAACTATCTTGCGCCCCTTGGCGGGTTTGTAGCCCTTAGTCACGTTTTTGGTGTCCACGATGAGTTTTGAGTTGCTGATCAGGAACGGGATGTCGAAATCGTCGTGGTCGACGAGGATGACGACGCAATCGTAATCGTTGATTTTCTTGGCGTTGATGTCCACGGAGTGCATCTTGCCCATTCCGCTTTCGACGTCGAACAGTTCGCTGCCGTTGCCGATGCTGCGGATATACGGGTCGTGGTAGTCGACACGGGCGCCTTTATGAGTGAGTTCCTCGATGACCTTGAGCGCCGGCGAGTTGCGGGCGTCGTTGATGTTCTTCTTGAAAGCGACGCCGAGAGCGAGGATTTTCGAGCCCCGGACGCTTTTGCCGAATTCGTTCAGAGCGTCCGCGATTTTAGTGACGACATAGCGAGGCATGCTCTGGTTGATCTCCGCGGCCAGTTCGATGAATTTAGTGTAAAAATCGTATTCGCGCGCTTTCCATGAAAGATAATAGGGGTCGACCGGAATGCAGTGTCCGCCAACTCCGGGCCCCGGATAGAAGGGCATGAATCCGAATGGCTTGGACGACGCGGCGTCGATGACTTCCCATATGTCAATGTTCATGCGGTCGCAGAGGAACGTCAGTTCGTTGATGAGGGCTATGTTGACGCTGCGGAAGATGTTTTCGAGCAGTTTCGTCATTTCCGCAATGCGCGTGTTGGAAACCGGAACGACGAGCTGCTCGGCGATGACGAACGAGTACAGCTTTTTCGCCATGGCGGAGCTTTCGGCGTCGATGCCGCCGATCACTTTCGGCGTGTTGCGGATCGAAAACTCGCGGTTGCCGGGGTCCACTCGCTCCGGCGAGAAAACGAGGAAAAAGTCGCGCCCGCAGCGCAGGCCGCCGCTTTCAAGGATCGGAAGCACGATCTCCTCGGTCGTTCCCGGATAGGTAGTGCTTTCGAGCACGATAAGCTGCTTCTTTTTCAGATGCTTCAGAATCGTGTGCGTCGCCGAGATCACATAAGAGACGTCCGGCTCCTTGCATTTCGAGAACGGAGTCGGCACGCAAATGAAAACGACGTCCATATCTTCGAGCGCAGTGAAGTCCGGCGTCGCTGTCAGAAAGCCCTGAGAAACCACTTTTTTGATGTCTTCGCTCGCGATGTCGGTTATATAAGTGCAGCCGCCGAGGATAGCCTTGGATTTACGCGTGTCAGGATCGATGCCGGTGACATTGAAGCCGGCTCTCGCGAATTCTATCGCGAGCGGCAGGCCGACGTATCCGAGGCCCATGACAGCTACTTTAGCCCGTTTTTTTGCTATGGCCGTAAGAAGGCCGTTAGTGTTTGTAGTTTTCTTTTGCCCACTCAATTGTTCTCTTCAGTCCTTCCTCTAAAGGCACGCCGGGTTCGAAACCGAGCGTTTCGCTCGCTTTCGAGATGTCGGGCATGCGGCGCATTGTGTCCTCGTGCCGCTCGCCATACGCTTTCTCATAAGGTATAAGTGTTATCTCCGATTTAGAGCCTGTCAAATTAATTATCATTTCGGCGAGTTCGAGAATTGTCGATTCGCGGTTGTTTCCTATGTTGAAAACGTGCCCGAGCGATTCCTTTTTTTCGCCTGCGAGAATCGTGCCGTTAATAGTGTCGTCTATGTAGGTGAAGCAGCGGGTCTGGCGTCCGTCGCCGTGAATTGTTATCGGCGCGTTCCGGAATGCCTGACTGATGAATTTCGCAACGACGCTGCCATAGCCACGCTCGTCGATCCGCGGCCCGTAGGCGTTGAAATACCGCACGACTGACACCGGCAGCCCCTTGTTAGCGTAGGCGAAGCACATGTGCTCGTCCACCGCTTTCGCTGTCGAGTATGACCAGCGCTCGACATTCGTCGCGCCCAGTATCCGCTCCGAATCTTCCTTGAACGGCACGTTTTCCGAGCGCCCGTAAATCTCGGAAGAGGACGCGAACAGCACCCGCCTCCAGTACTTGAACGCTATGTCGAGCACGATTTCCGTGCCCTTTACGTTTGTGAGGATTCCCTGAAGCGGGTCCTCGACGATGTATTTAACGCCGACCGCGGCGGCCAGATGATAGACCGTCGAACAGTTGCGGATCAGTTCCTCCATCAGCCCTTCGTTCATGATCGTGTTGTTGAGGAAATGGAAGTTGGGGCGTCCGAGGTTGTGTTGAATGTTAGTTATTGTTCCAGTCGTCAGATTGTCGATCACCGTAACTTCGTTGCCGCGTTTGAGCAACGCGTCCGCCAAGTGGGAGCCGATGACGCCTGCGCCGCCTGTTATCAGAATTCGGGTCATCCGTCTGTGCGCTCCCAGTCGTAAGGAATGTCGTTATCGTGTGGGTGCACGCGGTGTTCGTCCGGCTCTTTGTAATTGTACGCTTCGGTCGGAATGTTGATCAGATAGGCCGGCTCTTCGCTTATACACTTCATCCCGTGCAACACGCCCGGGGGGATAGTTATTAGAACCTGATTCAGTTCGCCCATGAAAAATTCGTTCACTTCGCCTTTTGTCGGCGAGTCCTCGCGGCTGTCGTAAAGAACAACCTTCATCATGCCCTTGATGATAACAAAATGGTCGGTCTGCACCTTGTGGTAGTGCCAGCCCTTCACAACGCCCGGATAGGCCATGGAGACATAGACCTGCCCGAATTTCTGATAAAAGTCGTCGTCGTTGCGGAGCATTTCCATAAGCATGCCGCGCTCGTCCGGTATGAGTCTGAGTTTCTTGACGATGACACCTTGAATCATAACTGTTTACCGACCTTTCGCGGAGATCAGGAGCGGCTCGCCGGCGCCGGCCGCCAGCCGGTTGCTTGCTTGCGCAATGGAGCGGTCATTGGTGTTCTTAAAACCGACGCTTTTTTCCGGAACGAGGCCGCAACTGAGAATTATAGCAAAATTGAGTTCAGAATCCATAGAAGCGTTAAATTGAAGGTTGCGATATTATTTTCGTTTTTTCTGCTGTTTCGAAGTTTTTGCCGCGCTGTCCTTCAAAAGCTTGTATTCGATGCTGTCGACGAGCGCTTTCCAGCTTGCCTGAATGACGTTTTCGGAAACGCCGACGGTGCCCCATATTTTCGTATTGTCGCGGGAGGTGATCAGCACCCGGACCGCCGCCGCGGTTCCGTCCCGCTCGTCGAGCACGCGCACCTTGTAGTCCGCCAGACGCATCTCGCGCAGCGACGGATAGAACGGTTCGAGCGCCTTGCGCAGCGCGTTGTCCAGCGCGTTCACCGGCCCGTCGCCCTCGGCCACAGTCTGCTCGACGTGGTCGTCGACTTTTATTTTAATCGTAGCCTCGGAAAACATCTTGTCGCCCTGTTTTTTATCAACAATGACCCGGAAACTGCGAAGCTCGAAAAACTTGCGGTGCGAGCCGATCTGTTTTCTCAGAAGGATTTCAAACGAGCCCTCGGCGCCCTCGAACTGGTAGCCGCGGTATTCGAGTTCCTTGAGTTCGTCCAGAATATTTTTGACCGCGTCCGGCTTGTCGGAGAGGTCGATGCCCATGCGGCCGGCAAGGAAAAGCACGTTGCCGCGTCCGGAAATTTCGGAGATAAGCGCGCGGGTCTGGTTGCCCGTCAGTTCCGGAAGGACATGTTCGTTGGCGCGGCGCACTTTGCGAACGCCGTCGATGTGCAGGCCGGCTTTGTGGGCGAAAGCGCTGCGGCCGACGTAAGGCAGGCGGTCGCCGAGCGGCTGGTTGGCTAATTCGCTGACGAAGCTCGCGAGGCCGGTCAGTCCGGCGAGGTTGCCGGGAGGCAGGCAGGGACGCTTCATTTTTAAAACGATGTTCGGGATCACCGAGCAAAGGTTTGCGTTTCCGCAACGCTCGCCGAGTCCGTTGATCGTGCCCTGCACGTGTGTCGCGCCTGCTTCGATAGCGGCGAGCGTGTTCGCTACCGCGAGTTCTGAGTCATTGTGCGCGTGGATGCCTATCCGCGCGCCGGTCGCGGCAACCGCTTCCGCTGTCGCGTCGCGCACGAGTTGGACCATGCAGCCGCCGTTAGTGTCGCAAAGCGCGATCCGGTCCGCGCCTTCCTGCGCCGCCACGATTATTGTCTGCATCGCGTACTCGCGGTTCTCCGCGTAGCCATCGTAGAAATGCTCGGCGTCGAAGACCACGAACACGCCGCGCTTTTTAAGATAGCGGATCGTATCCGCGATGATTTTAAGGTTCTCTTCCCGGGAAACTTTCAGCACCTTTTCGGCGTGCAGGTCCCAGCTTTTGCCTACGATCGCGATGGCGTCCGGTTCGGCTTTCAGGAGGCTTTGAAGCGCCTCGTCGCGCGCGCAGGTCGTGTCCTTTCTGCGCGTGCTTCCGAACGCCGCGATCTTGGCGTTTTTCAGATTCATGCCGCGGACGCGCTCGAAATATTCTTTGTCCTTGCGGTTCGATTTCGGGAAACCGCCCTCTATGAAATGGACGCCGATTTCGTCGAGCCGAGCGGTGATCCGGAACTTGTCTTCGAGCGAAAAGGAGACGCCCTCCGTCTGCGCGCCGTCGCGCAGCGTGGTGTCGTATATTTCGATTGCCGGCGTTATTCTGTCGCTTTTCGGGGTCAAGCTTTTTCTCTCCAGTAATCGAGCAGGTCTTTGATCGTTTTCTCGAAAGGAATGCTTGGGGCCCAGCCGATTTTTTTGTTGAGTTTCGAGTAATCGCCGAGCAGGACGGGCACGTCGGAAGGTCTGAGGCGCGCCGGGTCGACCTTGACTTCGACCTTTTTGTCAGACATTCCGACAAGCATGTCGAGCAGGTCTTTTATGGCGACCGTAGTGTTTGTGGCGATGTTATAAACTTCGCCTGGTTCCGCGCCGTTGACGATGTCTGCATAAGCGCGAACGGTGTCGCGCACATCTGTGAAATCGCGGCGAGCGTCGAGGTTGCCGACTTTAATCACCGGCTCCTGATCGCCTTTTTCGATCATAGCGATCTGCTTGGCGAACGACGAAGTGACGAAAATCTCGCCGCGGCGCGGGCCGGTGTGGTTGAACGCGCGGGTGCGGAAGACCTTAAGTCCGTAGCTTTTGAAATACTGGTAGCCCATCATGTCCTGAGTCACCTTGCTGACGGCGTACGGGCTGAGCGGGCGAAGAGGGTTGGTTTCTCTTATAGGCAATTCGTCTTCATAGACGAGGCCGTACTCTTCGCTGGAGCAGGCGAGTTGGATTCCGGTGTCGAAAAGTTTCAGGTCTTTGACCGCTTCGAAGATATTGAGCTGGCCTATGATGTTGGTTTCAAGAGTGTCGGCGGGCGAAAGCCACGAAGTAGGAACGAAGCTTTGCGCGGCGAGATGGAAAATGTTGTCCGGCCGCGATTCGGCGATAGTCGAGCGCACGGCTACGTTGTCGCGCAGTTCGCATTCGATGAGTTTGATATTTTTGAGGACTTCGGGCGTGAGATTCATCATGGGGCTGCGGGGCCGCACGGTACCGAACACTTCGACATTGCGAGAGAGCAGAAGCTCCGCGAGGTGGCTGCCGGCGAATCCTGTTATTCCTGTTATCAGAGCTTTCATATTGTCTCCATTCAGTTCGATTCGGAATACGCCGGGAATTCAAAAGGCGGATGCGCCGAATCTTAGATTTGCCGCGCAGTCGCGGGCGGCGCGCGTCAGGCCGATTCTTCCTTCACGCCTTCGATCGAGGCTAAGTAAAGTCGCGCGCAACGGCCAGCGATTTCCCTTACGCGCCCGATTATGTTCTGCCGCTCGCTGACGCTTATCGCATTCCGAGCGTCCAGCAGGTTGAACAGGTGCGAGCATTTCAACACCTGATCGTATGCGGGCAGAACGAGCTTTTGTTCAGCCAGCCGGCGCGCTTCATCCTCGCACATATCGAACTGCTTGAACAGTGCGTCCACGTTCGCGTGCGTGAAATTATAATGCGAATACTGTTTTTCGTTTTCGAGGTAAATCTGGCCGTATTTCAAACCGTTGGTCCATTCGAGGTCGTAAACGTTGTTCACGCCCTGAAGGTACATGCAGATGCGCTCGATGCCGTAAGTGATCTCAGCGCAGACGGTAGTCAGATCGATCCCGCCGACCTGCTGGAAGTAGGTGAACTGAGTGATCTCGTTGCCGTCGAGCCAGACTTCCCAGCCGAGCCCCCACGCGCCGAGCGTCGGCGACTCCCAGTCATCCTCAACAAAACGGATGTCGTGCTCTTTCAGGTTGATCCCGATCGCTTCGAGGCTCTTGAGGTAGAGTTCCTGAACGTCGTCCGGGGACGGTTTCAGAATAACCTGATATTGGAAATAATGCTGCAAACGCAACGGGTTTTCGCCGTAACGGCCGTCTGCGGGCCGGCGCGATGGCTGCACGTATGCCACCTTCCACGGCGTGTCGCCAAGCGACCTTAGGAACGTGAAAGGGTGCATTGTCCCGGCGCCCATCTCAATGTCGTAGGGTTGCGCTATAACGCAGCCATAGTCAGACCAATACTTGGCCAGATTGAAAATCATCTCTTGAAAAGTCGTTTTTTTCATAGGCAAAAAATTCTATCAGAGGGCGTTGGCGGAGTCAAGCAAACCGGATTTACGCAAACCCGGATTAGGAGTTCTCTTTTGATCATTCTCTCTCCCTGTTTGTCATTCCGAACGAAGCGAGGAATCTCAAATAAAAATTTTTCTGAAATATACCCTTCAGCGCGGAGCGCTATGAATGCGCTAGCACGACATGCTTTGGAAACCGTCAACTTGTTGACGGCAATGACAGCGGCTTCATTTTTGCAGAATAAAAAAGACAGGTTGTTGATCGTGATTTGTGGTATGATGAGAATATGAAATGTCCAAAATGCGGAAACGAGATAACTAAAGGCGATGAAACATGCATAAAATGTGGCAATATCCCGGAAGTGATTTCGTTAACTGCCAATAAAATATTTGCATCGAAAGATGAAATAATTCGCAATTTTAATAAGAGCTATCGTTTGCTCAAAATTGTAACTTCTATATCTGTACTTTCGTTTATCGGCTACTATTTGGAATTTGCAAATTTTGGAACTATCAGTGAAATTAGCGACGCCTTGATAAGGCTATTAGCCGCAACATCCGTATTGTCGCTCGGAATTAATAACTTTCTTATATATCATTATATCGCAACAATCGAAGACTTGTGTGAGAAACATAACAAATATATTTACATCCAATGTTCTTGGGGACATTTGTGCCTACAATATTTTCAATAGTTTTATATTAGCGCATGAAAAAAAGTTGAAATCGCTGAAAAAGAAATACGAGATAGGCAATTAATTTTTTAAGCTAATAATTCAGAACCTCATAATAGCAATTTTGCCGGCTCACGGCATGCGGAGTTATACTGAATTGATAAAGTGGAAAAACAGAGCATCGGAGACTATAATATCCCTGCTGACTTAAACGGCATGTAAATCTGCAACTAACGCGAGGCAAAAACATGTGGGATAAATTCACCGAACACGCGAGGCGGGTTATCATTCTCGCGCAGGGGAAGGCTGAAGAACTTAACCATAGTTACGTTGACACAGAACATGTTCTTTATGCGCTTTTGCAGGACCGGGAAAGCTTTGCGGTCAAGGTTCTGATGGGAATGGGCGTTGATGTTGACCAGTTGATCGCAGGCCTGACGGACCTGTTTGTGCATGAGAGGCGCGGTAAGTCGCGTGAGATAGCGTTCACGCCGAGTTCGAAGCGGGTTTTGGAACTGTCGTTCGAGGAGGCTCGCGGTCTCGGCCATGCGCACATCGGAACGGAACATGTGCTGCTCGGCCTGATTCGGGAAGGCGAGGGGATAGCGGCCCGGATGCTGCGCGACAAGGGAATTGTGATAGACAAGGCGCGCCAGTACGTAATCAGCCTTCTGGAGGGCGAGTCGTCGCCGGCGGCTGGCGGCGGCCCGGCGTCGCTAAAGAAAAAACGAGCGTCAGCGACGGCGTTTCTCGACGAGTTCAGCCGCGACCTGACCGAGCTTGCCCGCGAGGGGAAGCTGGACCCGGTTGTAGGCCGCGACATAGAGATCGAGCGGGTGGTCCAGATTCTCAGCAAGCGCACGAAAAACAACCCTGTGCTGATTGGCGACCCCGGCGTCGGCAAGACGGCGATCGTTGAAGGACTGGCCCAGCTTATAATTAAGCGCGAAGTGCCCGGCATCCTTTACGACAAGCGGGTTATCTCACTCGACTTGGCCGGTTTGGTAGCCGGAACGAAGTATCGCGGCGAGTTCGAGGAACGCCTGAAGCGCGTCGTCAACGAGATTTACCAGTCGAAGGGCGACATTATTCTTTTCATAGACGAGCTTCACACGATAATCGGAGCCGGGGCGGCGGAGGGCGCGATCGACGCCTCGAATATTCTCAAGCCCGCTTTGGCGCGCGGCGAACTTCAGTGCATCGGCGCGACAACCTATGACGAATTCAAAAAGCATATAGAAAAAAGCGCTGCGCTCGAACGCCGGTTCCAGCCTGTTTTCGTTGAGGAGCCGACCGTTGAAGAAACTCTTAGCATTCTCAAAGGCCTGCGCGACCGCTATGAGGCCCATCACCGGGTAACTATCACCGACGAGGCCCTCTTTGCCGCTGTTCAGCTCTCGAACCGCTTCATTCAGGACCGTTTCCTGCCGGACAAAGCGATCGACCTGATTGACGAGGCCGCCGCGCGCGTCAGGATCAAAAACAGCACTTCGCCGCCGGACCTCAAGAGTCTCGAAGACAATCTCGAAAATATTCGGAAGGAAAAAAACGCAGCGGTTGTCGGCCAGCAGTTCGAAGCGGCTGCGTCGCTCCGCGACAAGGAAAAGGAACTTGAGGACCAGCTCAGAGCGGAATCGGATAAATGGCGCAGCTCCTCGGTTTACGGAGGTCTGACGGTCACCGACGAGGAAATCTCGGAAATCGTTTACATGTGGACTTCGATACCGGTTTCCAAGCTTAAAGAGGAAGAAACAATCAAGCTGCTCGGCATAGAAGACGACATACGCAAGCGGATAGTCGGGCAGGACGCGGCGGTGAGCACGGTGTCGAAGGCGATCCGGCGCGCGCGCGTCGGGCTGAAAGAGGCCTCGCGGCCGATGGGTTGCTTCTTCTTCGCCGGCCCGACCGGCGTCGGCAAAACCGAGCTCGCCAAGGCGCTTGCTGAATTCCTGTTCGGCGATGAAAAGGCCATTATAAGGATAGATATGTCTGAGTATATGGAAAAAGCGACAGTATCCCGGCTTGTCGGAGCGCCTCCCGGCTACGTCGGCTACGAAGAAGGCGGACAGCTTAGCGACGCTGTGCGCAGAAAACCATATTCGGTCGTTCTTCTCGATGAAATCGAGAAGGCGCACCCGGAGGTTTTCAACATTCTGTTGCAAATCATGGAAGACGGCATGCTGACTGACTCGCACGGTCGGAAGGTCAGCTTCAAAAACGCGATAGTCATAATGACGACGAATGTCGGCGCGGAACTCATCACGAATCTGAACCCGGTCGGGTTCAGACAGGCACTGCCGGACCTTTTAAAGCCCGAAGTGCTTCAAAAAGAGCACGAGTCCATGGAAGAAAAAATAATGAGGGAACTGAAAAAGGCTTTCCGGCCTGAGTTTTTGAACAGGGTGGATGAGTTTATAATCTTCAGGTCGCTCACGAAAGAAGACATCCGGCATATCGTCCAACTGTTCATAAATCGGGTCAGAGAACGGGTGGAAGCGAAGGGTTTGCATCTGGAAGTCGACGAAACGGCGATTGAGCGGATAGTGCAGGAAGGGTACGACCCGACAAACGGAGCGCGTCCTGTACGGCGGCTGGTACAGCGGTTTATAGAGGACCCGTTGTCGGAAAAGCTGCTATTATGCCGGTATAAAGAGGGAGAAACCTTCAAAGTCCGCTACGACGGAGATGTGGTTTTGATCGAGGGAAGCTCCTGCGAGATAGCCATGCCGGAGAAAGATCAGCTTAAAATTTGACTTTAGCCCCGGTTTGTGGTATGATTCGGTTCATGAATTGCTTAGTACCACTAATCCGATACACAATAAAATAGGAGGGTTTCATGTTCCGAATCGGTGACAAGATTTTGCATCCCCTTCACGGAGTCGGTTTAATTGAAGCGATAACCGATCAACAGGTACTTGGAAGAGATCACAAGTATTACATGGTAAGTTTATCCATGAAGAACATGAAAATTATGGTTCCGGTAGAGAGCGCTGACGAGATAGGTGTCCGCCGGATCATCAAAACAGAGGTGATAGACGAAGTCCTTATGGACCTGAAGAGTAAGAAAACCTCTGAAATGCCGGCGAATTGGAACCGGCGGTACAAGCACAATCTGGAGAAGATCAAGACCGGAGACGTGCACGAGGTAGCGGAAGTGCTCCGCAACCTTTATTTAAAGGATAGGAAAAAAGGACTTTCGATGGGCGAGAAGAAAATGCTGGACAACGCAATGCAGCTTCTTGTCGGCGAGATATCCAGCGCAAAGAAAGTGACATTCGAGAAAGCCAAGGCATACGTAGTGGAAGCGCTTCACTGAAAAGAATTATAAGAAAAGCATTAAAAAGGCCCGCGAGAGCGGGCCTTTTTCGTTGTGGTTGACTTAAGTTCAGGCGATGCTTGGAACAGCGAGAGATTACAGAAAATAAAAAAGCCCGCGAAAGCGGGCTTTTTCGTAATTAGCATTTTTGTTCGAGGCGAAGCAGCGTTCCCCGTTTAAGGGGCCGCATTCGCCGGCTGGGACAAAGCAAAATCCTTATTTTGCTTTAGAGATCGTGTTCAACTTTTTCATCAGCCGGGATTTCTTGCGGCTTGCTGTGTTTTTGTGGATGACGCCTTTTTGGGCGGTCGTGTCGAGCGCTTTGCAAGCAGCCTTCACAGCTTCCACTGCCACTGCCGGGTCGCCGGCGGCAATGCCCTTATCGGCTTTTTTGATCTCTGTTCTCATTGCTGCTTTGGTCGTTCTGTTGCGGTCACGGCGTTTCAGACTCTGTCTCAGCCGCTTCTCCGCTGACTTAATGTTCGGCATGATCCTGCTCCTGACAAATTAAATTTTCACTCATTACGCACATACACAAGCGATATAATATAAGCCTTTCCTCCGGTTTTATCAAGGGGTCCGGCATTTTCTGATTTTCTAGGCTGTCTCGTTTTTATTCGCCGGGCAAATACAACCCGGATTATTCTTAATATTGAATAATTTGATATAATTAAAAAAGCAATCGCTGCATGATTGAACAAGTAAGAGTTATCGGACGGTCGTAACAGGATTTCGAGGCGTTTCAGAAATAACGGAGGAAACAGCGATGAAAAAGATTCTTTTGGGAATGGCGATGGTTTTAGTCGCGATGTTTGCGACGGCGAATATCGCGAAGAGCCAAGCGTCGGTTGACCTGCAGGTGATAATCAGCACGCTTGCTTATAATTATGAAAACGCGAAATTTCTCGGTGATTTCAACGGCACATTCTATGGAGTCGAAGGTGGCAAGATAGTCGCTGCCATCGAAAACGGGAAAGGCGAAAAAGTTTTTGAGCAGGCCTATCCATGCATTAAGATAGAATACTCTGATAACGGGCCCGCCTGTTATATTGACACATCGATCGAAAAAGTGATTCCGAAACCGCTCGAAATGAGAGACGGGGCTTACACGCTGAAATTCTTATTTAACGGCAAAGAAGTATATTCGCTTGGATACACCGCGAAAACGCTTGTGAAAAACGGAATGAAAGGAGTGTTCATAAACGGCGACTGGAAGAAAATGGCGCTGATGCAGTTTTCTTCGGAGCCGGGCATACGCGCGGTGATAATGTTGGGCGGAAACGGCGAATGCAACGACAGCGGATATGACGCTCAGGCGCAGTTGTATAAAGATGGCGTGTTCCTCGCAAGGGCGCACAATGAGGGCTTGTTTTACGATTCGTGTTCCGCGACAAGCATATCCATGATGTTGTTTTCCGAGGATGAAAATCATTTGACAAAATGGCTGCGGGCGGACGATGTTCTAAAAAATGACGGATTCTACGAATTGAAATATTTCGTCAATAAGGAACTTTCGGAAACATACGCGTTCAAAGTCACAGCCGAGGAAATTATTGTCGTCCCGACGGCCGGCCTGCAACCGGGGCTGATGCCTGAAAGATTACGGCCATATTCAATTGATACTTGGATTTATGAGAAATGATATTGGCGTCCGGCAGTTTGGAAAAGATTTATGGTTTAATCAATGAGACAAAGAGGCGCGGGAAATATTGGGAATTATTATGAGGCAATTACTCTTTCGCAATTTTGCCGCCGCTTTTCCTTTTTCGAATCAGGGATATAAAAAACATGGCTGCCGCGGCTCCGGCGACATCTATCATGAAGTCGACAAGCGTGCAATGTCTGTTCGGCACGAATGACTGATGATACTCGTCTGACAGGCCGTAGAGAGCGCAGAAAATGACCGCGAAAAGGGGCGCGCGCCGGTTCAGCCATGCCGCCGGCTCGGAGCGGAAATCATTCCATGCGATCAGGCATAAAACGGCGTAAAGGAAGAAATGAGCGATCGGAGCCGGGTCCGGCATAAAACCCGGATACCAGGTCTCGACCTCAGGAAATTTGCTTCTGGAAGAAAGATAGAAAATGATGGCGCAGTAGGCGATAACCGACGCTCGCCGAAGAGCGGCCGGCAATTTCATTAATCAGCGCTCCGTATGAAACGTTCCAGTGTGATTCCCGCCTCGTCCAGCATCTCCAGCGAAAGCTTGTCCGGGTAGTCGCCCTCGTAAACCACGCGGCTGATACCGGCGTTGATGATCATTTTTGCGCAGGTGATGCATGGTTGAGTAGTGGAATAGATCACTGAATGAGAAATGGAAAATCCGTACTGTGACGCTTGAATGATGGCGTTTTGTTCGGCGTGGAGGCCGCGGCAGATTTCCTGCCGCTCGCCGGAAGGGATGCCGAGCTCGTTGCGCAGGCAGCCGCGCTCGGCGCAATGGGCGATGCCGGAAGGGACTCCGTTGTAGCCTGTCGCGAGGATCCTTTTATTGATTACGATGATTGCGCCGACCCGCCGGCGGATGCATGTCGAGCGCTCGGCGACGTCGTGTGTGATCTTCATGAAATATTCGTTCCAGGATGGGCGCTCGTCTGTCATTCGTTCGATTCCCTTCAAGTTGTTTTTCCACTCTGGCTAATTGCGTCCGAATCTTAATGGCAGATTCGGATTTATTCTAATTAATTTCTACTGATAAAAAAATAGCGTCGAAAAAGAAACGAAAGCTTCAAGGCTGCGACTCGCCGAGCGCGCGTTCGAGAAGGCCATGGCGGAGATCGCAGAGGGAGGTGAGCATCGGACCGCTGCCGAGCGCGGCCGCGGCGCGGTTCAATATCGCCGCGCCAGCGTGGATGATGTCTGCTCGTTGCGGCTCCATGCCCGGAATCGCCGCCCGTTCCGCGCCGTTCATTTCGAGCAGCCGCTTTGTTATCGTAGCAAGCTTTTCTGGCGTGAGTATATGGCCGTGAACTTTTTTCGGATCGAAATATTGCAGGTCGAGGTCAATCATGGCGAGAGTGGAGACGGTTCCGGCGACGCCGGCGAGCGCGAACCCGGCGGGCCCATGCGGCAGAATGCGCTCCTTGATCAAGGAGTCGATGTAATCGTTCAGAGCCGCGATCTCGTCCGGCGCCGGCGGATCGTTCCGAAAATATTTCTCGGTCGCCACGACGGCGCCGACCGGCAGGCTTTCCGCCCATGTCAGGCGGCCGCACTCGCCGTAAGCGAACTCTGTGCTGCCGCCGCCGACGTCGATGACGAGCAGGCGCTCGGGCGGCGCGTCCATACCGAAAATGACTCCACGGAACGAAAGCCCGGCTTCGAGTTCGCCGGGAATGATTTCGAGCGGCAGGCCGATATCATTTACCTTATTAATGAATGAGCCGGAATTTGAAGCGGCGCGCATTGCAGCCGTTCCGGCGACGGCGAACTTATCGACGCCCACGGAGTCGCATTCATTTTTATAAGCAGTGAGCGCGGCGAGGGTGCGCGCCATGGCGGCGTCGGAAAGGACGCCGGTTTTCCGGAGATTTTCGCCGAGCCGCGTGATGGTGTCGCGTTCGACTGAAATTGAAGGCTTTCCGGCGGCGTGAATATCGAAAACGGCCATCCTCGTGTTGTTTGTGCCGATGTCCATGACTGCGATTTTCATAGAGGATATAATAAGTTAATTTCTCTCCGGTTGAAAGTCTTAAGATGGTATAATATAATAGTGAGCCCGTCAAATTGAAAAAGAGTAATTTGGCGGTGTGAGTGAGCGGAGCGGGCCGCGCGGAGAAACAGGAGCGCGGCGGCGCCGCGGAGATGAGGAATGGGCCGTGCTAGGCGGGGTGTTAGCGGTACCTTGTAGCCCGCAATCCGCTATAGCGGGGCTGAATTCCGGAGCGAGGCCATTTTCTGGTTGGTCTGCCCTTTGTAAGTGGTGTTGAGGATCGGACCCCGCGCAAAGAACGCCTGTGAACCCCGTCAGGACCGGAAGGTAGCAGCGGTAAGCAGATACGTTCTTGTGCCGCGGACAAGCCTGATCTGAGCTAACTGCAGAGGTTAGCGCAGGTGGAAAGCGGTCGGACTCCGGTGCACGGTCCATTTCTCCTCTCCGCGGAGCGGGCCTGCTCCGCCGCGGAAAGTTTAAATTCACGATGGCCTATATATCTCTTTATAGAAAATACAGATCGTCAACTTTCAGCGAGATTGTCGGCCAGTCACATATCACGACGACTCTCCAGCATGCGATCGAGCGCAACCGGATCACGCATGCCTATCTGTTCAGCGGCCCGCGCGGAACCGGCAAGACGAGCACAGCGCGCATTCTCGCGAAAGCGCTTAATTGCGACAAGGGGCCGGCCCCGGAGCCCTGCAACGCTTGCGACAACTGCAATGCGATCGCCAAGGACTCTCTGTTCGACGTCATCGAGATCGACGCCGCGTCCAACCGCGGGATCGACGATATCCGCGACCTGCGCGAAAAGGTGCGCGTTCCTCCGGTGCAGGCCCGCTATAAGGTTTACATCATCGACGAAGTCCACATGCTAACGCGCGAAGCCTCGAACGCGCTTCTCAAGACCCTCGAAGAACCGCCGAAGCATGTTATTTTCGTTTTAGCGACAACCGAGCCGCAGAAGATGCTGCCCACCATTCTGTCGCGCTGCCAGCGGTTTGACTTTCGCCGGCTCTCCGATCTCGAAATCGGAAACCACATACGCTCGATCTCTCAAAAAGAAAATTTCACCATTGAAGACGCAGCGCTTGCGACTGTCGTTAAAACCGCCGACGGCTCATTGCGCGACGCGATCAGCATTCTCGACCAACTCGTTTCTTTCAGTCAGGGCAACATCACGGATGCCGACGTGAATCAAGTGTTCGGACTGCCCGAGCGGCATGAGATCGCTAAGCTGATGGACGCGGTTTTCTCGGGCGATATCGAACTCTCGTTCGAACTGTTCAACGAATTCTTCAGCGCCGGCAAGAGCTTCAATCTGTTCGTGCGCTTCCTTATGGAATATTTCCGGGACCTCTATCTCGTAAAGCAGGGAATCCGCCCGGCGTCGGAAATATACGCAGATGCCGAGCTGGCGCCGCTTAAGCGGCAGGCCGGCTCGATTAAACGCGAGGCGCTCGTCGCGATGCTGGATGAGATTTCACGCGTAGAGGACCGCATCCGTTGGGAAACCTATCCGCGGATAGTTCTCGAAGTTCTGCTGATACATCTGGTGGATAAGATAGCCGGCCCGATGTTGGCGTCGGAAGAAACGCCGGCCGCATTCGTTTCTCCGGAGCGCGCCGCGCCGCGAAAGGCCGAGTCGCAACCGCCCGCGCAGGTTGGCGAACCGCAACACGCGGAACGCCCGAAGCCAGCGCCGCCTGTCGGACCCGTTCCGCCCGTAGCAACGGAAGAGGAGCCGCCGGACGATGACGTTCCGATGGAGCTGTACGATGAGCCGGTTGAGGAATCTCCGGAACCGGCGCATTATGAACCGCCGGCGATAAAGCCTGCGCCCGCCGCGCCTCCGAGTTTCGCGGCAAAGGAAAGGCCCGAATACGATTCGCCGAATCTTGCGCCGGTTGAAGACGCGTCGCTGCAGTCTGTTCGCGATGCGTGGCCTGCGGTTCTGAATGATATTAAGAGCGAAAATCTGCCCGTTTATTTTCTTGCCGCGCCGGGCGTGCCGGCTCACTTTGACAACGGGCTTCTGATGGTTGAGTTCGATGAAGGTCACAGATTCCACATGGAAAAAATGACGGAAGGCAAATATGTCGGGCTGCTCGAGGACTCGCTGAAAAAAGCGTTAGGGCAGGACATAAGGATAAAGATCAGGGCTGGCGGCGAAGCGACGGCGCAGCCAGCGGCCGCTATGGAATCGCCTGCCGCCCGTGCCGCAGCTCAGGCACCGGAACAGACGGAGCGGCCGGCGCAGAATTTGTCGCTGTTCGACGTGCTGACGCAGGAATTTCCGGGCAGCCGCGAGATCAAATGAAAGGGGCTTAATTAAAGATGTCTTTTAATATGAATCAGATGGGAAGCTTGTTGAAGAAGATGCAGGACGACATGGCGCGCGTTCAGAAGGAGCTTGAGGAAGCCGAAATTTCCGGCAGCGATCCCAGCGGAAAAGTGACGTGCAAGGTAAACGGGAAGCACAACGTGATTGAGATTAAGATCGATCCGGCAGTGATTGATCCGGCTGATGCGGAGATGCTGGAGGACCTCGTGCTGTTCGCGGTGCGTGATGCGATGGGCAAGGCGGAATTGTTTTCCGCGGAGCGAATGGGAGAGATCACAAAAGGACTGCCGCAGATTCCCGGCCTGCAGATGCCGTTTTGACGAGAACTGCCGGAGAAGACCGGCGACCATGAGCAGACCCCAATCCTTAGACCAACTGATAACCGCCCTGCAGCATCTGCCGGGCGTCGGGCCTCGCTCCGCCCAGCGGATGGCGGAGTCCATCATCCGAATGGATTACGAGCGCGCGCGCGACATCGCCCGCTCGATTGTCCGCGTGAAGAAAGACATCCATCCGTGCTCGGTTTGCTTCAATCACACAGAACAGGATCCGTGCGTGATTTGCGCGAACACGGATCGGGATTCGTCGTTCATCTGTGTTGTCGAAGCTTCAGAGGACGTTATCGCATTCGAGCGCGCGAAGAGCCACCCGGGAGTCTATCACGTTCTCGGCGGAACTATCCACCCGACAAAAGGGCTCGGCCCGGACAGAATCCGGCTTCAGGAGTTGTTCAATCGAGTTCAGAAAGGAGGAATAAAGGAATTATTGATAGCGACCAATCCGTCGCTCGAGGGCGAGACCACGGCGTCGTACATAATGGAGAATTTGAAAACGTACGGAGTGCGGATCACGCGGCCGGCCCGCGGTCTGCCGCGCGGCGCCGATCTGGATTATCTCGACAGCGACACAATTTCACACGCTTATCAGGCAAGGCAGGAAATTAAATCCGGCGATTAGCAAATAGCAGCCGCTTACTTAATGAAAAGCTTAGTTTTTAATCGTACGTGAAACACGGAAAATTTGAACAAACAAATTCGATGAAAAAAATACGGAGGCAACAACAAAATGGTTCTCAAAGCTCAGCGCGTCGGAGTATTCGTCGATGTGCAGAATGTTTTTTATTCGGCAAAATATCAGCATCACGCAAAAGTTGATTTCGCGAAACTTTTAAATATATGTTTGAACGAACGGCAACTGATCCGCGCGATCGCATATGTTGTGCAGACGCCCGAAATCGACCAGAAGAATTTTCTGAGCATCCTTACCGGGATCGGCTACGAAATTAAGTCGAAGGACCTGCGGGTGCGTCCGGACGGAACGGCGAAAGGCGACTGGGACATGGGGATCGCTATCGACTCGGTCGCGATGGCGGACCGGCTCGACGTGATCGTGCTCGTCTCCGGAGACGGCGATTTCTGCGACTTGGTGCACATGATCAAGGCGCGCGGCGTTATTGCCGAGGTGATTTCGTTCCCGAACAACACCGCCGAAGATCTAAAGAAGGCCGCGACCCTTTATCTGCCGCTCGACAAAAACGTGCTAATCCAAGGCTCGAAGGCGTAAAGAGAAAAGCTGAAATATTTCTTGATATTCTCATCCCGTATTCAGGCCGAATCCGGTTTGTTTCTTGATTCCCGCGCGAACCGTACTATAATAGTCTGTCTGAAAAATGAATGAAGGTGTATTAGATGGCAAGGAAGAAACTTGAATGTACCCCGCACGAATGCGAAGCGAAATGCTGCAGGTATGTCGCGCTCGTAATAGATACGCCGCGCTCGAAGTTTGAATTCGAAAACATACGCTGGTTCGTTTCCCATGAGAATGTGTTCGTCTCCAAGGATCAGGAAGACGACTGGCTGCTCGAATTCATGACGCCCTGCAAACATCTCAAGAAAAATCTCTGCGCGATTTATGAGAACAGGCCGGATATTTGCCGCGCCTACGATCCGAACGACTGCGAGCGAAAGCACGACGGCGGCTACGCGAAGATCAGATTTTCCGAGCCGGAAGAAGTCGAAAAGTTCGTAGCCAAGCGATGGGGAACTGTCGCCAAGAAAACGGCTAAGAAGAAAACCGCCGCCAGGAAGACGGTTGTTAAAAAAGCCGCGAAAAAGAAAACGGCGACAAAGAAAAAGAGTCTGGCTTCCGGCGCCCGCGCCAAGAAGTAATTAAATATTTCGCCAACGATAACAACGCAATAAGCATGCGCCCATCAGCGCGTGTTTTGCGTTAGCCTAAGAGGAATTACTTCTCTTTTTCGACCTGTAAAACGGAGAGGAACGCTTCCTGGGGGATTTCGACGCTGCCGATGCTTTTCATCCGCTTTTTGCCTTCTTTTTGTTTCTCAAGAAGTTTGCGTTTGCGGGTGATGTCGCCGCCGTAACATTTCGCGGTGACGTTTTTGCGCACGGCCGCGATAGTCTCGCGGGCGATGATCTTTCCGCCGATCGCCGCCTGCAGCGGAACCTCGAACATGTGGCGCGGAATAAGCTTTTTCAGCCGCTCGACGATCTTGCGGCCGCGGTACATAGCCGAGTCGCGGTGAACGATCATACTGAGCGAATCCACCTGTTTTTCGCCGACGAGGATGTCCAGCCGGATAAGGTTCGACTCGCGGTAATCGTCGAACTCGTAGTCGAGCGACGCATAGCCGCGCGAGCACGATTTCAATTTATCGAAGAAATCGAAAATGACTTCGCTGAGCGGCAACAGATAGACTATCCGGACGCGCTTCTCGCTTATGTAGTCGAGCGAGACGAAGTCGCCGCGCTTGTCTTTGGTGAGTTCCATGATCGGGCCGACGTATTCCTCGGGCGCGAGAATCTTCGCCCGCATGTACGGCTCCTCAACCTTCGGGATGCGGATACGGTCCGGGTACTCGCTCGGATTTTTGATTTCGAGGACTTTGCCTGATTCGAGAGTGAGGCGGTAAACTACGGTAGGCGCGGTGGCGACGAGGCTGATTCCGTACTCGCGCTCCAGCCGTTCCTGAATGATCTCCATGTGGAACAGGCCGAGGAATCCGCAGCGGAAACCGAAGCCGAGCACGGTCGACGACTCCGGTTCGTAAACAAGAGCGGCGTCGTTGAGCGCCAGCTTTTCGAGCGCGTCCCGCAAATCCTCGTAGTTCTCCGACTCGGCGGCGAAGAATCCGCAGTAAACCATGGACTGGATGCGGCGGTAGCCGGGGAGCGGTTCCGCGGCCGGGTTGTCCTTGAGCGTGATCGTGTCTCCGACCTGCAACTCCTGAATGTTCTTGATCGCGGCGATGACGTAACCGACCTCGCCGGGTCCGAGGCGTTCGACCTGCTGCATGTTCGGATTGAAAACGCCGACTTCGGTGGCGTCGTAGTCGCGGCCGGTCTCCATGAGCTGGATGCGGCTGCCTTTAGATATCTCACCAGAGAAAACTCGCGTGTATGCGATTGCGCCGCGGTAGGTGTCGTAGTGCGAATCAAAGATCATGGCGCGAGTCGGGCCTGGTTCGGCGGTCGGCGCCGGGATGCGCGTCACGATCGCTTCCAGAAGTTCGTGGACGCCGATTCCTTCTTTTGCGCTGACTTCGATTATGTCTTCGCCTTTAAGGTCCAGAATCAATTCGATCTCCTCGCGCACGCGGTCAATGTCCGCCGTGGGCAGATCGATTTTGTTGATGATCGGTATTATGACTAGGCCGTGTTCTTTCGCGAGATAGAAGTGAGCCATGGTCTGCGCTTCAATGCCCTGCGCGGCGTCCACGACGAGAACAACGCCCTCACAGGCAGCGAGGCTGCGCGAGACTTCGTATGAGAAATCCACGTGGCCGGGAGTGTCTATCAGATTCAAAACATACTGGTTGCCGTCGTCTGAGTTGAAGTTTATGCGGACCGCCTGAAGCTTGACGGTCACGCCGCGCTCCCGCTCAACGTCCAGCTTGTCCAGAAACTGAGGTCTGTAATCACGCGCTTCGATTGTGCCGGTGACTTCGAGAATCCGGTCGGCGAGCGTGGACTTGCCGTGATCGATGTGCGCGATGATCGAAAAGTTGCGAATTAGTTTGACTATCTGATCGCTCATTTATTGATACAACCGCTCCTATTAACTATTTTAAATACAAACCGCTGAAAAGCCCGCCCCGATTTTTTAGAATTGTTCGGTTACGATATTGCGCCGGTTACGGAGACTGCGCGGAACGATCGGCGGCGGTCGATAGAGCCCAAAAATTATAGCGGACGTCCGGTCGCATCACAATGAAACGGGAAATATAGGGAAAAGAGCCCGATAATGGAGCGAGACATTGAGGGAAAAGGCGGCGGCGGACGCGCCGCGCGACAGGGGCCGGTTCGCCAAAAACTTTATTTCGGCTTGACAAAAGGATTTTTTTGCTGCAGAATGCTTGTTCCTAAATTTGTTTTTAGGTATAATGTGGCGAAAATCGAGATGGAAAACAAAAATGGCAGGGGGTAACAAATGAACAAAGTTCAAATGATTGACATCGTTGCTACCCAGTTGAACCTCTCCAAGAAGGACGCGGCCACAGCGGTGGAATGTATCTTCGGCATCATAAAGGATTGCTTGAAAAAAGATGAAGATATAAACGTTGGCGGATTCGGGGAGTTCCGGGTAAAGAAGCGGGCGTCGCGGTTGGGAATCAACCCGAAGTCGCAGGAAAAGATACAGATCGAGGCGACGCGGACGCCGTCATTCAGGCCGAGCAAGGCTTTGAAAGATTTAGTGAGGGAAGAAACGAAACAGTAAAATAGCGCAGTCGGAACGGCGGCTGGCGGGGCCTCGCGAGAGCGGGCCGCAGAAATATTTTTTTCCGGCTGATTTTTTTGGGACGTGTTGTTATAATACAAAGATGCGTCGGCAGGATAAGTCAACCGGCGACCGGGGTCGTTAGCTCAGCTGGTAGAGCAGGGGACTCTTAATCCCAAGGTCACAGGTTCGACTCCTGTACGACCCAAAGTTTGGCAAGCGAGGGTGAGTGGCGGAACTGGTAGACGCGCCAGACTTAGGATCTGGTGGGGTATCCCCGTGAGAGTTCAAGTCTCTCCTCGCCCAAGAGGGCGCGGCGCGGCTGGATGGGGAAAGCGCCGCCGGTTCGGCGGATAAATGGCTGTAAAGAAACGCGGGAGTAGCTCAGCGGTAGAGCACTGCCTTGCCAAGGCAGGGGTCGCGGGTTCAAATCCCGTCTCCCGCTCTTTTTTTTGGGGCCTGTTGTTCTCGTTAGATGTTTTGGACCACGCCCACATCTTTTCAGGGCCGCATTTCAGAGACGGCAGACATTCTCTCAAATCAAAAATCAGGCGCCGGAGTTCAGTTTAAGATTGTCTCCGGTGAAGAATTCGGAGAAAAAAGTATGATCGAAGTAACAACGAACCGCATTGACGCCGAAAACATGGAACTCGTTATCACGGTCCCCACGGATATGGTGGACAAGGCCGTGCATAAGGTTTACCAGCAGATCTCGTCGGGCCAGAACATCAAGGGTTTCCGCCCCGGCAAAGTCCCGCGTGATGTCATTAAGAACATGGTGGGCGAGGAAGGCATCGCCTCTCAGGCGCTTCAGGATCTGCTCCCGGAAGTCTACGAGAACGCGATCGAGCAGTCGACTGTCGTTCCTATCGACGAACCGGAGTTCGATCCGTTTCCGACGCTCGTCGCCGGCGAGCCCATGAGCGTTAAAGTCAAGCTCCAAGTTCTTCCGGAATACGAGATGTTCGACTATTCGATGATCCCGGTTGACATGAAGCGCGATATTATCGTTATGGACACCGAGATCGACGAGGCGATCGACCACTTAAGAAAGAACGCGGCCGAGTTCGTTCCGCTTGTTGAAGATCGCGGCTGCGCGGAAAACGATCGAGTCACTCTCGATTATAAAATCGTCATGGAGGGCGAAGATGCCCCGGCAGACGAGAAAAAAGACCTCGTCGTCACTCTCGGCGACAGCGAACTGCTGCCCGACATCGAAAAGAACCTCACGGGCCTGAAGCCCGGCGACGAAAAGCAATTCTCGGTACCCTATCCCGAAAACTATCAGAACCCGGACCTCGCCGGCAAAAAAGCGGAGATATCGGTTAAGTGCAATAAAATCGAACGCCGTCTTATTCCCGAAATCAATGAGGAGTTCCTGAAAAAAGCCGGCGACTTCGCGGACATCGAAGCGTTCCGCGCGGATGTCAAAAAGCGGCTCACGCTTTACAAGCATTCTCAGCACGAGGAAGAAGTCAAGCAGAACATGATCAAGAAGACGCTCGACGGCACGCATCTCGAAGTGCCGCGCAAGCTGGTCATGGAAGAGATTGAGACGAGGCTGGACCAGATGAGAGGAATGCTCGAACAGCAGGGCAGTTCGCTCGAGGACTGGGCCGCGCATCAGGGCAAGACCATCGATGACATTCAGGAAGATGAATACCACGACTCGCGGATGGCTGTCAAACAGCGCATTGTTTTCAACCGAATTTTCGCGAACGAGAAAATGGAAATAGCGCGCGCCGAGCTCGAGATGGCTCTGCAGCTTTACGCCCGCCGCTACAACATGACGCCGACAGAACTGAAGAAAATGATCCGCAACCGCATGTTTCTCATGATGATCCGCGATCAGGTTCGCGAGACGAAAGTCATGCGATTCCTGCGAAGCCGCGTGAAGTTTGTCGACGACCCGGAAGAGGCCGTTGAACAAAAACTGGAAACTAAAACGGATAATGTTAATATAGAAGAAAGCGCGGCCGAAGCAAAGGCCGAGGAATGAGAGGCAGTATTTAATGACACTGATACCGATTGTTGTCGAACAAACCAACCGCGGCGAGCGGTCGTATGACATCTATTCACGACTTCTGAAAGACCGCATTGTTTTTATCGGCACGCCGATCAATGACGATATCGCGAACCTTGTTATCGCGCAGCTTCTGTTCCTCGAAAAAGAGGACAGCACGAAAGACATCGATCTTTACATCAACTCCCCGGGCGGGTCGGTGACAGCAGGACTTGCGATATACGACGCGATGCAGATCCTCAAGCCGGACATTTCCACAATATGTATCGGACAGGCCGCCAGCATGGGAGCCTTCCTGCTCTGCGCCGGCGCAAAAGGCAAGCGCTACGCGCTCCCGAATTCCAGAATTCTCATCCATCAGGTCTCCGCCGGTTTCGAGGGGCAGGCGACCGATATCGAAATTCACGCCAACGAAATTCTGAAAATCAAGGCTCGCCTCAATGAGATTATCGCGCTCCACACCGGCAAGACGGCCGACGAGGTTCGCGCGGACACCGAACGCGACAGATTCCTTTCGCCGGACGACGCCTTGGCATACGGGCTGATCGACCAGATTCTGAAGCCCGGAACGAGATAATTATTTAATTCTCCGGAAAAGTCCGGAAATGAATTTAAGTCTTATAATAGACATTAAATATTAAGGACGGGGATCGAAGCGGCGCCACACTCGAAATTGCTTGAGAGAGACGGCCCCGAATCCCGCCAGCGCAGGGGATAACAGGAAACCATCGAGGGAATAAGTAGCGCAACGGAGGAGAAATGTTCAAGTTCACCGACGACAAAGGAAAGCTGCGCTGTTCATTCTGCGGTAAAAGCCAGGAGCAGGTCAAGAAACTCGTGGCCGGCCCCGGCGTATACATCTGCGAAGAATGTATCGATCTCTGCAACGAGATAATAGAGGAAGAACTCTATAAGCCGTCAGAGGTAGAGTTCGATTTTCAGGCGCTTCCCAAACCGAAAGAAATTCTCACATTCCTTAACGATTATGTCATCGGGCAGGAATATGCGAAAAAAATTCTCGCTGTAGCCATATACAACCACTACAAGCGAATCAACGCCGCCGAGGCGATCAAAGGCGGCGATGTTGACATTCAGAAAAGCAATATTCTGATGATCGGGCCGACAGGCGTCGGCAAAACGCTGCTGGCGCAGACTCTTGCGAAGATGCTCGACGTTCCGTTCGCCATCGCGGACGCCACTTCGCTGACGGAAGCCGGCTATGTGGGCGAGGATGTCGAAAACATTCTGCTCCGGCTCATTCAGGCCGCCGATTACGACATCAAAAAAGCCAGCCGCGGAATCGTCTATCTCGACGAGGTGGACAAGATCGCGCGCAAGACAGAGAATCCTTCGATAACCCGGGATGTCTCCGGCGAGGGCGTGCAGCAGGCGCTCTTAAAGATTATCGAGGGCACTGTCGCTAACGTGCCGCCTCAGGGCGGGCGCAAGCACCCGAATCAGGACTTCATTCAGATCGACACGACGAACATCCTTTTTATATGCGGCGGCGCTTTCGACGGATTGGTCGACATCATCAACAACCGCGTCGGACGCCAGATCATGGGCTTCCGCGCCGAAAAAGTCGATAAAAACGAACGCGCCATCGGCGAAACGCTCCGAATGACTCTTCCGGAAGACCTGCTCCACTACGGGCTGATCCCGGAACTGATCGGCAGGCTGCCGGTCATCGCGACTCTTGAACCGCTTGATGAAGACTCGCTCGTCCGGATTCTCGTCGAGCCTAAAAATGCGCTCATCAAACAATATAAAAAATTGTTCCAGCTCGACAACGTGGAACTCAATTTTACGCAGGATGCGCTCCGCTCGATCTCAAAGCGAGCCAAGAAACGCAAAACCGGCGCGCGCGGCCTTCGCTCGATTCTTGAGATGCTCATGCTCGATCTCATGTTCGAGCTGCCGTCTCAGCCGGCGATCAAGAAGTGCATCATCGACGAGAAACACGTCGAGAGCGAAGGCGAATTCTCGCTCCTCTCGTTCCTGAATGAAGACGGCGAGGAATTCCAGTTCAAGGAAAACGCCTGCTGAGGCTTTTTGCCATTGCGTCCGGCGTTGCGATCAAGCAAAACCGGTCTCTCCAAAAAAACGAAAAGGGCGGTCTAATAGCCGCCTTTTTTAATTCGGCGCGGAGTTCAGTATGTTGCGCGCTTTGGGTTATCGGACTAGCGAGTTTCGGCGTTTAATCCGTTGGCATTATATGCGCGGACCGCAGATTCTTGATTTTCCTCGCGAGCGAGATTAGAATGAGATGCCTTCAAGTCGAATCCGCTGTTTTTTGACGAATCCGGGTTCATACAAGGAGTATTTGCGGTTCATGTCTAATGCCAAATGAAGCCGCAAACAAAATGAAACATTCTGAAACAACAGCTATGAATGTCAGTTCCACGGAACGGCGGATAAAAACCGCCGCTGTCTGGTTGTTTCTGATGACATCAGCCATTTTCGCGTTCACAGCATCGGGCAGATTTTCCGTTATTGACGAAAACAGCCGCTTTATGCTCACCGCAAACATCGTGGACAAACACACTATAACCGTGCCGAACGGCAGCATTCCCGGACGGGGTGGAAAGACATTCAGCAAGTATGGGCCTGCCGGTTCAGCGCTCGCGATCCCGCTGTATGCAGTTTCGCGGATAGTTGAAAAAGTCAGCGGAATCAGCATGAGCGGCGGATTCATAACGTCGTTTTTTAACTCCGCCGTTTCGGGAGCGGAAATCGCCCTGTTTTTTCTCGCGCTCGTTAGGTTCGGGCTGGCGCCCGCGGGCGCTTTATTGGCTGCGCTGCTGATGGCGTTTGCCTCGCCGGTATGGCCGTATTCGCGCACTTTCTTCGCCGAGCCCCTCAGCGGTTTTGCTTTCGTCGGCGTGATGTTCTGCCTCGTGACGCCCACGGAGAAATGGACATCGCGCCTGTCCCTTGCAGCAGGCGCTTTCTTTACGCTCGGTTTTCTAAGCAGGTTTGAAACCGTTTTTCTCGGGCCTGTTTTTCTGGCCCTTCTTCTTTTTCGGCATAGGGGCGCTTTTGTTCGCAATACTGTCCTATTCGGCATTGCGCCGTTCTTAGGCTGCGTTCTTTTGGGAGTCTACAACTATTACCGTTTCGGCAATCCTTTATCATTCGGCTATAACGAAACCTTTTCCACCGCGCTGTTCACCGGCTTTATCGGATTATTGGTGAGTCCGGGAAAGGGAATAGTGTTTTTCTTTCCGCTCTTTGTGGCCGCCGTCGCGGCGTGGGCGCTGTTTTACAGGCGCAACATGTGGCTGATGGCGTCTGCGGCGCTGGTTCCGGGAGCGCTGTTGCTCATTGTGTCGCGGTGGAATTTGTGGGGCGGAGACCTGAGCTGGGGTCCGCGGTATCTCATCCCGACCATACCGTGGATGTTTCTCCCGATAGCGTTGCTGATTGGCGATATAGTCGCTAAACGCGCCCGGCCCGCCGCCGGCGGAGCCCTCATTTTCATCGCTGTTGTATCGGTATTGGTTCAATTGATCGGCATGAGCGTAAACTTTAAAGACGTCGCGGTGACTATCTATACAACTCCCGGCAACAGCACGGGGTCTATGGCTTCGGACCATTTCCAGGCGAAGCTGTCTCCCATCCGCGCTCATGTCGAAGCCATCGAGATGATGCTTAACGGCCGCAACCCGGTTTCCATGAACCCGAGCGGCGATCCGGCGCGATACAAGAAAATCCAGAGCTTTTTAAAGCCTAACTATTGGATTTACGCCAAATGGCGGGAGTCCGCCGGGCAAGGCAAACGGCGCGCCGCTTATGCGGCGATGGCTTTATGCTTCCTCGCGGTTTTTGCATTCGCCGGAACCCGTCTGTTACGCATCTGGCCGGAACTCGCATCTGATTCTGCGACTCGAACGACGTGAATTCAAGCGCCGTACATCGGCTTTTGTCGCGCCTTCGCGACAATGCCGGTTTGATGTTTTTAATAAACTGCGAAAACGAATTTCTTCAAAAGCTTCTCATTGTTATTAACCCGAAATAGTTAGCTGAACCAGCCTTAAAGAGCTACAAGCTCTATCTTCTTAATAACAAGGACGATAGGGCCTTTTCTTTTCCTGATGCAGGCATTTAGAAGCCAGATAGGCTCGAAATACATGGTTTTTCGACATTAAAGTTGTATGATGTATATTAATAGGGTATATTAATTTGTTGAGGTGATATAACTGTGGCACAATACAACCCATTAAGCGACGAACCGGTGGAAATGCCGGGCAACGTTTTGAATTACCCGCTGGTGCCTCTGCGCGACATCGTGATCTATCCGCACATGATCGTGCCTCTTTTCATAGGGCGCGGCAAATCCATCAAGGCGCTCGAAGAGGCTATGATGGATGACCGGAAGATCATTGTCACTGCGCAGAAGCATCCCGCGATCGAGGACCCGGAGCCGGATGATCTGTTCGATGTCGGAACGCTTTGCGAGGCGCTGAACATCATCAAGTTGCCCGACGGCACGATTAAAGTGCTGATCGAAGGCACGCACAGGGTCAAAATACTCGAATATCTTGTCACTGACGATTACTTCGCGGTGCGATGCGAGAGATTTGACGAAATTGAAACAAAGACAATCGAGACGGAAGCGATGATGCGCGAGGCGCTCAGCAAGTTCGACAAGTATGTGCGCGCGACGCGCAACCTGCCTCCGGAGGCGTACACAACCGCGTCGACCGTCGAGGAACCCGGCCGGCTGGCCGACCTGATAGGCTCGCAGCTCGTCCTTAAGGTCGAAATGAAGCAGAGGATTCTCGAAGCGTTCACACCGCAGGAGCGCCTGATGGAGCTTTCGGCTATGCTCGATGAGGAGTTGGAGATTCTTGATGTTCAGAAGAAAATCCAGAGTCAGGTTAAGAGGCAGATCGAGCAGACGCAGAAGGAATATTTTCTGAAGGAACAGTTGAAGGCGATTCACAAGGAGCTTGGGGATTCAGAGGAGAAAAACGAAGAGATACTTGAGATAAGGGAGCGGCTGAAGAAGGCGAAGCTTCCGGAGCACGCAAAGGAAAAAGTTGAGGCGGAGATGAAGCGGCTGTCGAAAATGCCGCCGGGGACTGCCGAAGCGGTTGTGGTTCGAAACTATATTGACTGGGTGCTGGACCTGCCTTGGACGAAAAGCACCAAGGAAAACCTTGTTATCGAGCGCGTGAAGAAGGTGCTGGACGAAGACCACTACGGGCTCGACAAGGTTAAGGAACGCATTGTTGAATACCTCGCTGTGCAGAAGCTGCGCGGCGAAAAAAAGCAGAGCGTGATTCTGTGTCTGGTCGGGCCGCCGGGGACGGGCAAGACGTCTCTGGGAAAATCCATCGCGCGCGCGTTGGATCGAAAGTACATTCGCGCGTCGCTCGGCGGAGTGCGTGACGAAGCAGAAATCCGCGGCCACCGGCGCACTTACATCGGTTCGATGCCCGGCCGCATTCTTCAGCAGATGAAGAAGGCTTCGACCGCTAACCCGGTGTTCCTTCTGGACGAAGTTGACAAGATGAGCACGGACTTTCGCGGCGATCCGTCGGCGGCTCTGCTTGAAGTTCTGGATCCGGAGATCAACCATGAGTTCGTGGACCACTATCTCGAAATTCCATACGACCTCTCCGGCGTAATGTTCATCTGCACAGCCAACCTCGCGCAGCCGATACCGGCGCCGCTGCTCGACCGCATGGAAACAATCCAGATGACGAGCTACACGGAAGAGGAGAAGTTGAACATCGCTAAGATACATTTGATTCCGAAGCAGGTCGAAAAGCACGGCCTGACGCCGGAAGCTATAAGCATGTCTGACGGCGTGCTGCTGGAGATCATCCGGCGGTATACGCGCGAGTCAGGCGTGCGAAGCCTCGAACGCGAGATTGCGCAGCTTTGCCGCAAGCACGCGACGTGTGTTGTTGAAACGCAACAAAAAGAGGAAATGGAAGAAGAGAAGAAAACCGGCAAAAAGAAAGCCAAGAAGAAAAACGGAGAGAAGGAAGAGATAATCTGCGCGACGATCACGCGCAAAAATCTGAGCAAATATCTGGGACGCCCGAAATACAGGTACGGGCACATAGCGGAAAAAGACGAGATCGGCGTGGCCACCGGAATGGCGTGGACGCAGGCCGGCGGCGAGATATTGAACATCGAAGCGACTCTGATGCCCGGCAAGGGCAGCCTTACGCTCACCGGCCTGCTGGGCGACGTGATGAAGGAGTCTGCGCAGGCTGCTCTGAGTTACGCCCGATCGCGCGCGGATGATTTTAATCTGAACAAGGATTTCTTCCAGAAGACGGATATCCATCTGCACGTTCCCGAGGGCGCGATCCCGAAGGACGGGCCGTCAGCCGGAGTTTCGCTGACTACCGCGCTTGTTTCGGCGCTGACAAAGACGCCGGCCGATAGGAACGTCGCCATGACCGGCGAGATCACTCTGCGCGGCAAGGTGCTGCCTGTCGGCGGAATCAAGGAAAAAGTGCTCGCCGCGCACCGCGCAGGCATCGAAACCGTCATCCTGCCGGAAGACAATGAAAAGGATTACATGGAGATTCAGCCGCATGTGCGCAGGCAGTTGAAAGTCATCTTCGTGACCAAGGCTGAACAGGTTCTCGAAGCCGCGCTGTTGAAACAGGCGCCGGGTAAAAAAAAGAAGTCCGACGCATCTAAGGGAGGCAAATAGCAGTGTCCGACAAGAGTAAATCAGCTAATGGAAACAACACCGACGCCGACGAGCCGTTAAGCTCGCGCTGCGACCCGGCGTCTTACGAGCCCAAATGGATTAAATACTGGGAAGACAACAAAATATTCTCGAAGCATCCGAGCGCATCGCCGGAGAAATTCTGCATAGTCATTCCGCCGCCGAACGTCACCGGCTCGCTTCACATGGGGCACGCGTTGAACACGACGCTGCAGGATGCGCTCGTGCGCTTCAACCATCTGAACGGCCGCGACGCGCTCTGGATACCGGGCATGGACCACGCCGGGATCGCGACTCAGAACGTAGTTGAAAAACGTCTGCGCGAGGAAGGCACGGACCGCCACGCGCTCGGCCGCGAAAAGTTCGTCGAACGCGTCTGGGAGTGGAAAAACCAGTATCATGACAATATCAAAGGGCAGCTCGAAAAAATGGGCGCCTCGGTGGATTGGTCCCGCGAGCGGTTCACGCTCGACGCTCAGTGCTCGCTTGCCGTTCGCACCGCATTCAAGCAGCTTTTCGACGAAGGGCTCATATATCAGGATTATCGCATCATCAACTGGTGCCCGCGCTGCAAAACCGCGTTGTCCGACATTGAGGTTGAGTACGTCGAAGAGGACTCTTTTTTCTATCACATAAAGTATCCTGTCAAGGACAGCGATGAGTTCCTTGAGATCGCGACCACGCGCCCGGAGACGCTGCTCGGCGACGCCGCCGTGGCCATCCATCCGAATGATGAACGCTACACGCATTTGCACGGCAAGATCTGCATTTTGCCGCTTGTCAACCGCGAGATACCGATAATCACCGAAACATACGTCGACATGGAATTCGGCACCGGCGCTCTGAAGATTACGCCCGCGCACGATCCTAATGACTTCACGATAGGCCGCGCTCACGGTCTGCCGGAATACGTCATGCTCACTGAAGACGGCCATATCACGGCCGACTATCCGGCGTACGCAGGTATGGACCGCTTTGTCGCCCGCAAGAAGATTATTGAAGACCTCAAGGCAGCCGGCCTGTTCATCAAGCAGGAGCCTTACAAGCATTCCGTAGGCCATTGCTACCGCTGCTCGGTGTCCGTCGAACCTTACATCAGCTTGCAGTGGTTCGTGAAGATGAAGGAACTGGCCGCTCCTGCGATGCAGGCGGTGCGCGACGGCCGGACCCGCTTCGTGCCCGAGCGATGGGCCGGGGTCTATCTTGACTGGCTCGAAAATATCCGGGACTGGTGCATCTCTCGCCAGCTTTGGTGGGGACATCGCGTTCCGGTCTGGGACTGCAAGGATTGCGGAACCCGTTCCAGTTCTATCGAGGACTTGCATAAGTGCCCGAAGTGCGATTCAGAAAATCTGTCGATGCAGGAAGACGTGCTCGACACATGGTTCAGTTCCGGGTTGTGGCCGCTCTCGACTCTCGGCTGGCCGGACAAGACTGATGATCTGAAGCTCTACTATCCGACTTCCGTGCTCGTCACCGGCTTCGATATCATTTTCTTCTGGGTCGCGCGCATGATGTTTTTCGGCCTGAAGTTCGGCGGCGACGTGCCGTTCCGGGACGTTTTTATCCACGGGATCGTGCGCGACGAAACCGGCAAAAAGATGAGCAAAAGCTCCGGCAACGTTATCGACCCGCTGAAAATCATCGATATTTACGGCGCGGATGCCATGCGTTTCACATTCCTTTATCTTGGTTCGCTTGGGCAGGATGTAAATGTTTCAGAAGACCGCTTCAAAACCGGGCGCAACTTCTGCAACAAACTTTGGAACACCGCGCGGTTCATTCTGATGATGGCGCCGGACGCGCCAAGGAAAAGCATCAAAGAGCTCGACCAGTCGGTTTTGGAACTGAAGGACCGCTGGATTCTGGCCCGTTACTCAGCCGTTATTAAGCAGACCGGCGACCTGATGGCAAGCTACGATCTAAACGAGGCGGCGCAAGGAGTTTACAGCTTCCTCTGGCACGATTTCTGCGACTGGTATATTGAGCTGGTGAAGCGGCCGATCCGTGAGGCGACACCGGAAGCGGCGGCGGCGATGAAGGCGATCCTGCATCACATTTTGCGTGGAACGCTCGTGATGCTGCATCCGTTCATTCCGTTCATCACGGAAGAAATCTGGAGCTCGCTGCCGGGCACGGAAGATTCGATATTGGAAGCGGGCTGGCCGGAGGTTGACTGGAAGAGCGACGAAGAGTCGGTTGCCCGGATAGAATTTTTGCAGGAGATCGTGCGTGGAATAAGAGATGTGAGAGCGGCGCTGAAGGTTCCGCCGGCGAAGAAGGTGGCGGTCGCTATGTTGACGCATGGCGACAAAGAAAAGATCAAGACGCTTGAAGAGGCGTCCGGTTTCATCTCGGACATGGCGGCTGTCGAAGGGATTACGGTAGAGAAGCCGCTTGGAGAAGGTGTCCGGGCGATGTCCGCGATCTCGGCGGGAGTCGAAATATTCATTCATTACGAAGTGGAAATGTCCGAAGAGGAGATTGCGCGCCTGATGAAGAAAGAAAAGCAGGCGCTGAACGATATTCAATATTGCGAAAACAAGCTGGGCGACGAGAAATTCATCTCAAAGGCGCCGCGTGAAATAATTGAAAAAGAACGCGCGAAACTTGCCGGGATGATGGAGGATCTGAAGAAGATCAAGGACCGGTTGGCGTTCCTCGGAGCGAATGGCAAGTAAGGGCGGCGGCCGGTCGCGCTGTCGCATCGCGCGATTTTGTCAAAAAAGTCATTATTATATGGACAATAGTTATATAGGCCCGAGCAGCGGGCTAATATGAGCATGTTTATAGCTGAAATGGAGTTGGTAAGCATATGGCGCAGCAGATAGAGGACGAAGGAACCGGGCGGCGGGATTATTTTTGGATAAAAATTATTGTCGGTTTGGTGTTGGTGACAGTGGCGGCCCTGCTGATATCCAAGCTTGTTGTGCCAATGATCAGCGGAGCGTTGGGCGGCAAGAAAACTCCGGCCGCTATAACCGAAAACGGCAATCTCTCGGTATTTGAAGAGACCGGCGAGAAGATAAAAGGACTGCGGAAAGAAGAAAAGCCTGAATCCGGGCGGCAAAATACGGATAAAATCGAGCCGCAATTGACAGAAGAAGAGGCGGGCGGGCAACAGTCGGCGTCAAAGGCGACGAAAACCGATGTCAGCATTGAGAAGGTGGAAACCGGCGCCGCACCCGCCGCGAAGGAAGAAGCAAAGAAGCATGAGGAATCAGAGCCAGTCACGATTGTGACTGAAAAGAAAGCTGAACAGAAAAAAGAACCGGCGCCGAAAAAAGCGGAAGTAAAGTCGGTTGCTGAAAAGAAAACGGAAAAAGAACCGGCTAAAGTTGTAGCGAAACCGAAACCGGCAGCTGAGGCACAACCCGCGCCCACGGCGTCGAAACCGGCGGCTGAATCAAAGCAAGCCGAAAAGCCGGGCGATGTCGTTTATGTGCTTCAACTCGGCAATTTCACTTCGCAGGAAAACGCCGACCGGATGAAAAAAATGCTCGTCGATCAATATAGTTTGGAAGTTTTCATAAAGAAGATTCAGTATGAGGGCCAGACACGCTTCCGCGTTCAGGCCGGCGCGTTCAAGGACAAGGCGAACGCGCAGAAACTGGCGCGCGAATTACAGGTGAAAGGCTACAATTCGTATATCGCCGAAACCGCCGCCGGCCAGTAATTTATTCTTCGATGTGTAGTTATTACCTATGAGAAAACACGCCGACAAGCTATTGTGCCTTTTAATATGCGCGGTTGTCGTGGGGCTGGACCAACTCGCGAAAAGCGCCGTGCGGGCGATGATGGACGCGCGAGGCGGCGATGACCTCGTTATTATTCCCGGATTCCTGTCAATCATTAATTCGTTCAATCAGGGCATCGCCTTCGGAATGTTTCAAGGCATAAGGATTTATGTTCTCCTGATTCCGATAGCGGCTGCTGTATTGATCCTGTTTTTCTTTCTGAAGGAAGGCATGCCCGGCCGGTGGGCGAGCGTTGTTGGATTGGGGATGATGCTCGGCGGCGCGTTTGGAAATATGGTCGACCGTCTCAGGTTCGGCCACGTATACGATTTTGTCAAAGCATATATCGGTGAGCGCCAATGGCCGACTTTCAATGTCGCCGATTGCTTTATCGTTATCGGATTCGCTGTTTTCGCGATTGTAATGTTTTTTAGCGGTGAGAAGGATGAATGACGGCATAGTTCTTATTCCTCTCGACAGCCGGCCGGCCAACACGCGGCTGCCGAAACAGATCGCCGGCTTAGCCGGCATCCCTCTTAACTTTCCGCCAATTGAAACGCTCGGCGATTTGTATGCTCCCGCGGACCGGCGCCGCATTGACGAATGGCTTTTCAAGAGTCTCGGTAACGGCGTGGACGCGCTCGTTGTTTCCATCGACCTGCTCGCTTACGGAGGACTCGTCTCTTCAAGAAAGCCTGAAGTTTCTTTTAAAGAAGCTCTGAATAATTTAAAGATTCTCCGTAAAATCAGGAGACGATTCGGCGACCTTCCAATTTTCGCTTTCAACATAATTCTTCGTGACGCGATAACGATAACCGACGCCGCGACTTTCGAAGCGTGGAAACTGCAGATGAATGGCGCGGGCGCCGCAAATAACGGTGTTTCTCCGGCGCGGCGCCGCAATTTTGAAATCAACATGGAGATGGTTCGCTGGGCCGGCGAAAATATATTTGATTGCCTGATTATCGGGAAAGAAGATACCGCCGAGGGCAACCCGAATGCTGCGGAGTTCGCGGCGCTCAAGCGCGAAGCCGGAAAGTACGGCGGCGGCAGGGTATCCATTCAGACGGGAACGGACGAACTGGCTTCGCTGCTTGTCGCGCGAAGCATAAATGATCTCATGCATCACAGGCCGGCATTTTATATCGACGCTTCTGAAAAGGATTTAGAAATAGTTCCGCGATATGAACCTGCAAAAATCGGCGACACGTTGCGCGCGCAGATCAAATCCGTTGGCGGGCGTCTCGTGAAAAACGCTGAAAAGGCGGGTGCGGTTATCGTTCCGAAGCTGGCGGAAAATCAAAAAGATTTATTTCTCGAACAATTAAACGGCGCGAAGTTGAAAGAGGCGACCGTATCCGCGGCGTGGCTGAAGAATATCGAAAAACATATCGAAAAGGGGAGGGCGGTCGGAATAGTCGACGCCATTCATCTGAACGGATCGTCGCCCGCGCTTGTGAAAGCATTGCTGAAGAGCAAGCTATATTTCCGGCTCGGCGGATACGCAGGATGGAACACGACGGCGAATTCATCCGGAACAGTGATCGCCCAAGCGGCGGTTGCTGCGGCGGTTCGCCGGAGCATGGGACGCAAGGGCGGCTTGGAAGCTGACGCCATCGCCTACGCGATGGCGCAGTTCGAATTGCTGTTAAATGCTGTCGCAAACGATTATCTGTTTTCAACCGGACCGCGCGCCGAAATGGCTGTCGCTATCGACACGCCTATGAGTTTCAAACATCCGGCGGAGGCGCGGACGGCGCTTAAACAGGGAATGGAATTAGAGTTCGGAAAGTTCGCAAAAAAATATTTGATCGGTAAAACGATAGAAGTTTACGGCTTGCAGGGATGGGCGCTTGAGGCGACGGGTGGCCGGATGGCAGAAACTTATTTCCCATGGAATCGGCTGTTCGAAGCTGTTACAATCCCTGAGATAGATTTGAACGTATATGCAACCGGGAGCGGCGAGGATGACTGATTTTCTAACGCTTGGGATTGAGACATCCTGTGATGAAACTTCAATAGCGGTATTGAGCGGCGCTGACAAACTGCTGTCGAATGTCGTTGCGTCGCAAGTGGACATCCACGCGTTGTTCGGCGGCGTTGTGCCTGAAATCGCCGCGCGAAAACACACGGAAATAATCAACGTGGTTTTGCAGGAGGCGCTCGATGAGGCAGGCGTCGGGTTCAATGACCTGAATCTGGTGGCGGTGACAGTCGGGCCGGGTCTGGCTGTGAGCCTTGTCGTCGGCATCTCGGTCGCGCGGGCGCTTGCGTCGGTTTTGAAAATCCCGGCGATAGGCGTTAACCACCTCGAAGGCCATCTTCTCGCGAACTGCCTGTCCGGGCCCGAAGTCAGGTTGCCGGCTGTGTGTCTGCTTGTCTCCGGAGGCCACACGGACATCATCCACGTTGAGGGAATCGGAGCCTACCGGAAGCTCGGTGGCACGGTTGACGACGCGGCGGGCGAGGCGTTCGACAAAGTTGCGAGGCTGCTCGGGCTCGGTTATCCCGGCGGACCTGCGATACAGAAAGCGGCGGCGGCCGGCGATGCCAGGAAAGTGAAATTTCCGCGTCCGATGATTCACGACAGCAACTTCAACCTGAGTTTCAGCGGCCTCAAAACCGCGGTCATCACATACGTCAGAACACATGAATCAGAAATCGGTAACACTATCACGATAGAAGACCTTGCGGCATCATTTCAGGAAGCGGTTGTGGACGTGTTGGTGGAGAAAACTCTGCGCGCCGCTGAAGAGAACGGAGTCGCGGAAGTGTGGCTTGCGGGCGGCGTGGCGGCAAACAGGCCGCTGCGAGAAAAAATGAAAACCGAAAGCGAGCGCCGCGGATTCGGATTTTTCATGCCTGAATTTATACTTTGCACTGATAACGCGGCAATGATCGCCCGCGCGGGCTACGAAGCGTTTAAAAGAAAAGCGAACCCAATGCCGCTCTCGCCGCAACCCGGCTTATCGGGGTATTGAAAAATCAATGAAATGAATCAAATGATCTTAGCGCCGAGGACGCGCTCCATTTCCTTTAGGGCGAATTCGTGCGCGGCGCGGTCGAAGGAGTCGACGCAGCGGCGGTCTACGGTGACGTTGTAGCCGCGCATGCGCGCGTCGGCGCAGGTATATAGAACGCAGATGTTTGTGCATACTCCGCACAGTTCAATCGCGTCGAGGTTCTTTTCTTTCAGAATCGCGTCGAGGTTTGTGTTGAAAAAACCGCTGAAGCGTGTTTTATAAACAATGGTCTCTCCTGCATTGGGGCGCAGATCTTTATAAATCTCGGCGCCTTTGCCGTTCGCGATGCAGTGCGGCGGGAACATCTCGAATTCCTTGTCGTCTTCAGCGTGGCTGTCGCAGAGGTAAATCACCGGATCGGCGTCTGCGCGATATTTGGAAATCTTTTTTTGAATCTCCGGTATGATGTGTTTGACGGTGTCGCCGACATAAAGCGCGCCGTCGGGCGACACGAAATCGTTCAGCATGTCAATCACAATGAGAGCGGAGTTGCTCATCAGAGGCCTCCAATCAGGACATGTGGGGGAACTGGCCTGAGGATGAACGGGCTTTCTTTTCCCATTCAAGATATCGATTGTCTATCTTTTCGAGAAGCGAGTTGTTTTTGAGAACGCTTGTATACGAAAGTTTGCTTTTCCGGAGCTCTTCATTGAGGATGCGGAAATAGCTGATCGCGCTTATCAGAATGCCCTTGGCGTTTTTTTCGAGTTTATCCTCGCCGGTGTTTAGGGCGGAGAGAAGCTCTTCAGCAACGCGGTCGGCGCGACCGTCGCGAACGTGCAGAAGCGCGAGCCGGATGCGGAACCCAGCTTCAACCGTGCGGTCCTCGCTCTCGCGGATCAACTGCTGAAGCATCAGGGACGCGAAGTCGGATTTGCTTTCGGCTATGACTTTCTCCATCTTTTCGAGTTGCGAGCGCACCTTGTCGTTAATCGCGAACGGAGCGACGGTGTCGTGAAAAATCTTGTCGAGCATGAAATAGAACTGGCTCAGCAGGCCGCCGGCTGACCTGAGGTCGTCTTCGCTCGGTATTCCCTCTTCTGAGAAAGCCTTAGCGGCCGTGGCTGTTTCTCCGGCGACTTCGATGTCCGGCGCCGGCGGCGGAACCGGAGCGTCGGCCGCAGCCTGATCTTCGAGCTTCTTCTTCTCTTCAGCGTCCTTGGCTTCAAGGCGCAGACGGTTCTTTTCCTCGTCGTTCTTTTTTCGCTCCGCTTCAAGTTCGGCGACTTCGTCATCGGAGAGATGTTTGCCGTCCAGCAAAGTTTCAAGGCGCGAGCCTTCGAGGAATTCGCGGACGATTAATTGCTCGGCGACCAGTTCGAGGCGTTCCTTGTTGTCGAGAAGCAGCTTTTCGACCCGTTCGAAGCAATTGGAAATAATGTCATGGACTTCCTGATCGATCTTGGAGGCGATTTCCTCGCTGTAGTCGCGTTCGTGTCCGAGGTCGCGGCCGAGAAAGACGGCTTCAGTCTGGCGGCCGAAAGTGAGCGGCCCGAGTTCGGCGCTCATGCCGTATCTTGTGACCATGCGGCGCGCTATTTTTGTCGAGCGTTCGATGTCGTTGGAGGCGCCGGTTGTGATGTCGTCGAAAATAATTTTTTCGGCTACGCGGCCGCCGAGAAGCACGCAGATTTCGTTGAGCAGTTCCGATCGCGGCATCGTGTACTTGTCCTCGCTCGGCAACTGCAACGTGTAGCCTAGCGCCATTCCACGCGGGAGAATCGAGATCTTGTGGACCGGATCCGTGTCCGGAATCAGGCGGGCGGCGAGCGCGTGGCCCGCTTCGTGGTAAGCCGTAACTTTCTTGTCGCGTTCCGAGAGCAGCCTGCTGCGCCGCTCGGGGCCGGCGATGTTGCGGTCGATGGACTCTTCGATATGGTGAAGAGAGATAGAGGTCGAGCTGTCGCGAGCGGCGAGCAGGGCGGCCTCATTGAGAGCATTTTCGAGGTCGGCGCCGGTGAAGCCGGGAGGGCGGCGGGCGATGACATCGAGATCGACTGAAGGATCGAGCGGTTTTCCGCGCGCATGCACGTCAAGAATGGCGCGCCTGCCTTTGAAGTCGGGCTGGTCGACCACAACGCGGCGGTCGAAGCGGCCCGGGCGCAGAAGAGCCGGATCGAGAACGTCCGGCCTGTTTGTAGCCGCGAGAAGTATGACGCCTAAATTGGCGTCGAACCCATCCATTTCGACGAGCAGTTGGTTAAGAGTTTGTTCGCGCTCGTCGTGTCCGCCGCCGAGTCCGGCGCCGCGCTGGCGCCCTACAGCGTCGATTTCATCGACGAAAACGAGGCAGGGCGCGCTTTTCTTCGCCTGTTCGAACAGATCGCGCACTCTCGATGCGCCGACGCCCACGAACATCTCAACGAAGTCAGAGCCGCTCATGTGGAAGAACGGCACTTTAGCCTCGCCGGCGATCGCGCGGGCGAGAAGCGTTTTTCCAGACCCCGGCGGTCCGAGCAGCAGAACGCCTTTCGGGATTTTAGCGCCCATCGTCTGAAAACGTTTCGGGTCTTTCAGAAATTCCACGATCTCGCGCAGTTCGCCGACCGCTTCATCAACTCCTGCGACATCTTCAAACGTCACCTGCGGCATATTGCCGGATGCCATCTTCGCGCGGCTGCGCCCGAAGCTCATAGCCTGGCTGCCGCCTGCCTGCGCTTGTCTCATTATCAGAAACCATATCGCCACTATAAGCAGAACCGGCACGATGATCATCGCGAGGAACTGCGTTATATTTTCCTTAATGCCGGGGTTCTCCGCGGAGAAATTAATGTTACGCTCACGCAGAGTTTTCACAAGATCCGGGTCGGCCGGCGCGTCGACGATGAATTTCTTGCCGTCGGCGAACTCGCCCTGAAGCCGGTTGGTCTGGTTTACGATCGTGACCTTTTTGACCTGTTTCTGGTCGACGCGGTCGAGAAACTCGCTGTAGCCAAGCTTGACGCCTTCGTTGCCGAGCGGGTTTTTGAGGGCGACTGAAAGCGCGAGAATCGAAACGCACACAATGATTATAAAAGAGTAACGCGAGAATTTATTTTGATTGTTTTGAGCGGCCATTTAATTTGTTAAAGGCGCAGGCAATAAACGCCTTCAGCTAAAGCCTCCTGTTGGGCATATACTTCACTTTCTAATTTATAATAGATTTTCTGATAAATTCAAAGATAATTCAACTAAATGAGGAGAGTGTAAGTTGTTGCCAAACCGGATTCATTGATTTAGAATGAAACTTAAGATAGAAAGGGATTCCGCGTCCGCCGGCAGTCTGGCGGATGAGAGCGGGCTACCGGATGCAGGGCGCATCGTATAAATCGTCGACGCCGGCAATGATGAATAAACTATTAGTTACAGCGATAATAATATTTTGTTTGGCTGGCGCCGCTTCGCAATCCCGCGCGCAGGCCGCCCGTTCCGAGGACATCTCGAAGGAATTTGAGTACATAGAGAGCGTGATCCACAAGGGCGTTTCTGATGGCGACATGAACATGCTGGCGCGCGCGCATCGCGCTATGTCGAACCTCGAAATGGCTGTCACTTCTCTCAATAAGCCTGAAGACAGAATTCTTTTTACGCTCGCCGCTGCATATAACTACGTCGATCTTTGCCCGACCGCCGGCGTTCTTTCTCTCTCTGCGACAACAAACCCGACCGGTTTTTCGTTCGACTGCATAGAGCGCGCCGAGTACTATTTCAATAAAGCGCGTTCGCTGGCGGAGAGTTCAAGCGGTTTGTCCAAGGGGACTGTCGCCGACGTCTCTTTTCTCATTGGCATCGGTTACGACCGTTTGAAGGCCAACCTCGCGGGGCTGAACGTCGACACGAAACGGTTCTACGATCTAGCGATGAATTACATCCGGAAGTCAGTGGAACTCGGCGCCGGTTTCGACGGTGTCACGGCGATACTCAAGCGGATTCTAAGCGATGACTACAAGAATAAACCTGTGATTGGCGACGAGCAGTACAACGACTTGCGCCGTATGCTTTACTTCGAGCGCGCGCTCCCCCAACCGGCAAATACAGCCGCAACGGACACTTCAACCGCAACATCGACGATCTCTATCGCCAAACCTTCCGACGACAATTCCTACATAGACTATCAGTGGAGATTTTCAGTTCGCAAACCGGACCGCTCGTGGCAGTTCGCTATCAGAAAATCGTCCAACTCTTTTTATCTTACTATAAAGAAAAAGGATCCCGCGCAACTTGAGGGGTCCGGCCTGAACATTGTATGCCGCTCGCTGAACGAGACCGAAGCGCAGATGCCGCCGGACAAACTTATCGAGAAAAGTCTCGATCTGCTCAAACAGGCCGGCTACGAGATAAAGAGTCAGAAATCTATCAGTCACAACGGAGTCCCGGCTCAGGAAATTATTTCAATGCATCAGTATAAGGACCTTATTCAAAAATCCGCTCCGGTCGCCGGCGATCAGAAACAGCCGGACGCCGCGCAAAAGCTCGTTTCAAAACAATACATGGTCATCGCGGTCTCGAACAACATCGAATACATTGTATCTTTCAACAGTCTCGAAGCCGAATATGCGAGGATATTTCCCGAATATAAGTTGATCGCGAATTCAATTACGATGTTTTAATTTGAATTCGCTTTTTTTTGAAGAATTCGAGTTTAATATGCGGGACTGTTTCCAAGTGGAAGTCAGAAAGAGATTGAAAGCAGTGAGAACAGTAATTTTGCTTGCGGCAATTGTCGCGCTCCATATTTTTGCGTTGCCGGCGGCTGCGGCGTCGAAGGCTGGAACTTCGCCTTCCGCAGGAAAACCGTCGGCGAAACAGCCAAGCCCCGTAACGGATTCCGGTTCTTCAGAATATGTTCCGGCGCCGTATTCGGATGACGATTCTTTTGTCGATGAAACAATTCTCCTGCCTGTGCTCGATCCGTTCGTCTACGATCCGGCGCTTATGCCGTTGTCGATTCCTTCTTCCGAGCTCGGCGAGGTTTTGCCGCAACTTGTAACTGACTTCGCTCCTGCAACTGGTTTCGACCCGCTCGTTCTCACCGATCTCAGAAGAAAAGTCGACGGAACAATATTCTTTGAGGATAAAGATCGGAATATCATCCGGGCCCAACCGAAAAATTCAGGCCCAAGACGCCTTTTCCATGGTTCACAACCCGCAGCTGACCCGGCAGGGAAACGAATAATCTTTGTCGATTGGGATTTAAAATCATTTTTTTTATATATATACGACGTTGCAACCAACGAGCGCAAGAAAATCTACAGTTCGCCCGATCTGCTATCAATGCCTTCTTTTTCGCCGGACGGGAATTCAGTCGCTTTCATTTCAGCGCCGATCACCGGCGGTTCGCAGGTTTTTGTAAAAATCGATCTTGCCACCGGCAAGTCGAGCGTTATGGCGAAGAATCTCGGGTTTTACAGCTACTCATGGAATCCGGCTGATTCTTCAATCTGGATGATGGTAAGAAGCTGCCCGGACGGAATAGCGCATAAAAGCTTCTGTTATGCCCGTATAGTCCCTGGAGTCGGCGGCGTCAAATATGATTCGATTTCCGTTAAGGACTCAGAGAAGGGAACCGAGTCGTCATTTGATTTTTTCCGAAAAATTGAAATAAGATTTTCCAAGAAGAGCCGGCTTCTGATATTCGACAAAAGTGGCGAAAGCGACTATTTTTTTGATGTGGATATAAAATCTGCTATTTCGAGAAAGATCTATTTCAAACAACCCGACGGGAAGCTGATAATGCCTCGCGAACTTCAATGGGGTCCCGACGGCGAATCGATCGCATTTAATTACGACGGTTGTGTATGGCTGAAAATACCCAGTGTTGATCAGCCTTTTCCTCTCGCCAACGGCTTTTCTGTTTTGAGCGCAGCCGTTTGGGTTCCTTAAAATTCTTTTTATCTAAGACTAAACTTTTTTCAAAAACGAAAATATCGCTAATACCGCAATTAGCGAATATATTGCTATATTCCGCCTTTATCACAAAACAATCTTAAAATAGCCTCTATTTTCGGAACTATTCTCGCTTTTTCGTGGTATTATATAAGTGAAGGCTGAATTGAAAGGAGACGGAGCAATGAAAAAGTTAATGCTGATAACAATGATGCTCATGTGCTTCGTTCAAGCTTCAGCTTTTGCCGCGGAGACGGTTAAAGTTAATCTTCAGTTTGAAATACCCCGATATGTCAGAGTTGAGAAAAAAGAGCACAAAATACATAAAGACCACCATAACAACAACGGTCAGGGAAAAGCGAACTTCGAAAACAAAGAAGATTACAACGCTGTTGCCGAACTTCCGGAAGTTGAATCGAACGGTAATTGGAAAGTAGTTGTAACGAAAGGCAAAGAAGTAGTTTCCGCCGGTTCCGAACTGGATTCGATGTCGGCCAGCGCGGAAAAAGTTGCGGAGAATATGTTCGGTTCGAGGAATGCATCGCAGGACGCAAAATCAGATAAACAACAAAATAATGTAGAGTTAGCTTATACTTTCTTCGCCGACTGACCGGCTAAAAACAATCATTTCTTAAAAATCAGGCAGAAAGATTCGACGTTCGGGTGTTCCGAGATTTCCATTTCGGCGAATTTGAGCATTTTTTCCGGATCGCCGACTTTTGAAAGCTCGATGACTTTGCCGCCGAAGGCGAGATAGGTGGGCCGCAGGATAGCGCCGCCATCGCCGAAGATAGTTGCCCGGCCAACCGCCGCCGCGAGCGCTTCCGAAGCCTCCTCGCGCTTCACAGGGACTACGTCCGCGTCCTGAAGCGTAAGCTTCGCCAGTCCGTGACGGTCTATCACAACCGCAGGCCGTTTAGTTTTCTTTCCGAAACCGAGTAGCCCTCGGCTCTCAACCGCGCCGGACATCACACGGCATGATGAATCCTCATATGCGATCTCGAAATGAGCATCGGCGCCGAGGCTGTTCACAGCCACCTTCAACGACTCTTCCTCGGAGATTTCTTCTTCCTGCCGTGTCGAAACCAGAGCAGACGTCCCTGTAGCCGTCGCCCTGATCAGGTTTTTCTGCTTATCCACCTCTATCTCGACCTCGATCGTTTCAGGGTCCGAACCGGACTCGATCAGAGAGCGCAGGACTTCAGACCGGATTATTTTTATATCTTCGTCCGTCGGATCCACAACGCTTTTTTCAATAACGTTTTTCATAAGAGCCATGCCGACGCCGACAGCGGAAACAACTTCGGCATCGCGGGCGCGCTGGTAGGGCAGGCCGACCGCCTTGGCCGCTCCCGGAACGATCGCTGACGCGCCGCCGCCGCCGCCGATCATCGTCAGGCCGACTTCAACCGGGTACTCCGCGCGAAGCTGTTTGCACACTTGCGCGATCTTCTCCGACGCGATACGGAGCGTTTCGCGAGCCGCCGAGTCGGCGTCGGTCTTAAGCTCTTTCGCGAGCGCCTCGAAAGCGCGCCGCGCCGCGTCGCGGTTGCCGAGCGAGTAGTCGCCCTCCGGCAACAGACCGAGAGCGTTCGCAGCGCAGGTGGCGGTCAGGGCGACGGTTTCGCCGGAGCCGGTGTCGATGACTGCGTAGTCGCCGGGGTCGCCCGGTTTGGGAGAAACAAAGCGCGCCGAAAGGTTCGTCCATTTCGAAGGGTCGGAGAAGCAGGAATACGGCAGACCGGCGATGTGGGCGCTGCGCGGGCCGACATCGGCGATGCGGCCGCGCGAAACGCGAATCATCGAGCCGCCCGCGGCGCCGATCGTCCGAACATCAAGCGTTTTCAGATACAGAATGTTGCCGCCTATCACCGCCTGCTTTCGCTGCGGCTTGCCGTTGATTATCAGGCTGATGTCGGTGCTGGTGCCGCCGACCTCGACGAAGAACCCGTTCGCAATTTTTTCGTATAGAATAGCGGCGGATACCCCGGCGGCCGGGCCGGAGAGAATGGTCAGGATTGGAGTGCGCGCCATAGCGGCTGCGGTCATGACGCCGCCGTCGCTTCGCATGATCATCAGCGCGGGCTTGATCGCGAGCCGCTCGACTGCCGACCTCGTTTTGTTGGCGACATCCGTCATTTTAGGCAGAATGCATGCGTTCACAACCGAGGTGCGGGCGCGCGCTTTCAACCCGTAAAGGCCGGAGACTTCGTAACTGGCGGTTACCGGGAACCCGGCGTCGGAAATAAGAGCGGCTATCCGTTTTTCGCTCTCCGGGTCGTCCACGGCGAACGGTTCTGCGACGACGAAAGACTGAGTCGGGCCGTCCGGTTTCTGAAGGTATGCTTTCACGCCGGCGTCCGCAGCGGCCGGCGCAAAAAATATCGGATTCACCGGGATGACTTTATCGCCGGTGATTTTAACTTCAGTGAAAGAGAGTTCGCGTTTCGCCTGCGCGCCGGAGACGCCTTCTGCCAGCCCGACGAGAGTGACCGGCGCGACGTCGCCTTCGAGCAACGCATTCGTCGCCTGGGTTGTGCTGTGGGCGACGAAAACGACGTCGTCCACGTGGAACGCGCCTGTTGCGAGCAGGTCTTCGAGGCATTTCCAGATTCCCTCTGCGACGCCGTCTTTCGCAGCGTGAGTTGTGGGCCGGCAGGCCTTGGCCACGATGGTCAGGGTTCGGTGGTCGATCGCCACGGCGTGAGTGAACGTGCCTCCGACATCTATTCCGATGCGCACAGCGGATGATTCCATTGTCGTCCTCATTTCGGGTTTTCTTTAAGATAACGCAGGCCTATGGCGACGGCGGCGTAAGCATCGAGGTCTGCGGGCGGGGCGAACAGCCAGCGCGGGATCAGCCGCAGGGGCAGCGGGCGCGGGTTCTCGCGCTCGTAAAGAAGCCGCGCTTCGAGAGTCGTGTTCTGTTCGGGCGATAAAACGGCTCGGGAGGGCAGGCCGGCGTGGGCTCGTAACTTATCGGCAACAGCGGCGCCGCCCGTGCCTGAACCGACCACGACAAGATCGACGCCGCCGAAACGGTTAGCGAGATCCGCCGCCGCTTCGGCCACATTGCCGGCCGGGGCGACGAGTTTTCCCAGCGCCGCCCCGTCCGATGTCATCACGGCCAATCCGCATTTTCCGCTTCCGGGATCGACCGCCAGAAATTTATACATATAGCGCCCTTCTCGCGATAGTGAATATATACACTTCCGCGGCGCCGCCTTCTTTCAGCGCCCGCGCGCATTCGTAAACAGTCGCGCCTGATGTCATCACGTCATCTATCAGAATAAGCTTTTTGCCGGCGATCGGCGCGTTCCTGCTCACGGCGAACGCGCCTCGCACATTTTTCTCGCGTTCCTTCAGAGGAAGCAGCGACTGGGGGCGCGTGTACCGCCGCCTGACGAGGCATGGCATCTGTTCGACTTTCAGTTGCCGCCCGAATCCGTCGGCGAAAAATTCCGACTGATTGAAACCGCGTTGAAGAATTTTGAGCGGATGCAGGGGAACAGGCACAATGCCGTCGGCGGAATCGAAGCCCGGAAAAAATCCCGGCTGAAACTGGGCGCGGATGCACACGCCGTCCAGCAGCCAGCGGCCGGCGGTGTAGTTGCGTTTGAATTTAAATTTTTTAATCAGTTCGTCGACCGGAGGCGCGTAAAAGAAAACAGAGCGGCAGAGGTCGAACGGCAAATCAGAGTCGCGGCATTCCTTGCAGTCCGCCGTTTCGCTCACGCCGGGCGGGAGCGGGCGCCCGCAGCGCTTGCAGTAGGGCTCGACGACCGCCGCCGTCTTTTTTTCGCATTCGCGGCAGAGAAAGCTTTCGCCTACCGCGCCGCAGCCGGGACATTTGAACGGCATAATAAGCGCCGCCGCGCGGGAAGCCAAACTGTTTATCGGTTTAAGAAAATCCATTAGTTGTGATGAGCCGGCGGAAAGCCGGAAACGCTAAGATCGCGTTTTGTCAATGCCGTTCGCGGCGTCAGCCACCGCTTTAATAAGGCGGCTGCTCGAAAAGCCGGGCATGGGCGGAATAACGACGAGCCGTCCGCCTTCGGCTTCAACCTCTTTTCGGCCGACAATCGTATCCGGCTCGTAATCGCCGCCTTTGACGATAACCTGAGGCCGGACCTGAAGCACGAGATTAAGAGGCGTGTCTTCGTTGAACAGAACGACATGGTCGACGAAGAAAAAAGAAGCGAGCAGTTCCGCGCGTTCGTCCTGAGAGAAAATCGGGCGGGTAGGGCCTTTGAGGCCGCGCACGGAGCCGTCGTCGTTCAGTCCAATGACGAGCAGGTCGCCTTCCTTGCGGGCCATGTACAGGCAATAGATGTGGCCGGGGTGTATGATGTCGAAGCACCCGTTAGTGAAAACGATGTTCTTGCCCTGCCGCCGGTATTCTTCGCAGATGCCGCTTATTTGTTCGCGCGGAACGATTTTCATAATTGATGTCTCTTTATGAAGTCGGCAAGTTCGTCCGCGGTTACGGTTGCGGTGCCGCGTTTTCTGACGACTACGCCGGCCGCGTAGTTCGCAAGGCGGACAGCGTCCCCTATTGCATGGCCGCAGCCAAGGCTCGCGGCGACCGTGGCGAGCACGGTGTCGCCTGCGCCGGTAACGTCGTAAACCTGAGCGCTCGCGGCCGGAATCTTATCGACATTTTTTCCTTCCGAGAACAGCGCCATTCCATCCTCGCCGAGCGTGACGAGAACGTTCGCGATGCCCATTCCCCGCTGTATGGCGCGCCCCCCTTCAATCAGCGACGGGCCGTCGTGTATGTTGATCCCCGAAATCAGCGAGGCTTCCATCCTGTTCGGCGTAATTACCGTCACGCCTTTGAACCATTCAATATTTTTCGGTTTCGGGTCGGCGACGATTATCTTGCCTTTCTCTTTCGCCAGATTGATCAGCATGCTCATCAGTTTCGGGCCGAGCACGCCTTTGTTGTAGTCTGACACCGCTATTCCGTCTATGTCGCAGGCCATCTTTTCTATGCGGCGGATTAAAGCGTTGGTCAGCGCGGGGCTGATCGGGCCGGTTTCTTCCTGATCGGTGCGCATCACCTGCTGGCCTTGCGCCAGAATGCGGACCTTGTTTGTGGTCGGCCTGCCTGTGTCAGTTAAGATGTGTTTTGTTCCGATTCCGTTTTTGGCGATAATTTTTTTGAGCATGTCGCCGCTCTGGTCCTTGCCGACGACTCCCATGAGCGTGGCGCCGGCGCCGAGCGAGATGATGTTCGAAACAGTGTTTGCGGCTCCTCCGGCGTGGAATGTCCGGTTCCTTATTTCCACAACCGGCACCGGCGCTTCCGGCGATATCCGGGTCGCCGATCCCCAGAGATATTCGTCGAGCATGATATCGCCGATAACGAGGATGCGGCTTTTTTTAATCTCGCGGATCATCCGAACATACTCTTTAAGTCCGGGTTCCCTTTTTTTTACTTTGGGCATTTATGTCTCCTATATTTTCAAAAGCCAAAATGAAAACTAAATTAACCGGGCGCCGTCCGCGGCGCCTGTTCCATATATTTTAAGACTGCGTCCTGTTTTATCGAGGTATCCGGCGGAGAGCGTTTCGCGCGCCTGTTGTTCAGCTTCACGTTTGACGAGCGCGACCGCGCAGCCGCCGAAGCCGGCGCCTGTCATCCGCTCGCCCAGCATTCCGTCGAGCCCGTGAGCGATCCCGTTCAGAGCGTCGAGCTCGGCGCAACTTACCTCGAAATCATCGCGCAGACTGTCGTGCGACTCCCACATCAGTTCGCCGAACCGCGCGAGGTTTCCGTTCTTGAGGCATTTCACGCTTTCGAGCACGCGTTCGTTTTCATAAACGATGTGCCGGCACCTTTTGCGGACTTCGTCCGGCAGACGATCCGCATATCTCTCGTACTGTTCCGAAGATACGTCGCGCAGAGCGCGCGTTCCTGGCAGCCATCCCGCGAAAAGTTTCACGCCGTCCTCGCAGGCGCGGCGCCGCTCGTTGTAGGCCGAGTCTACAAGCCCGCGCGACTTCCCGGTGTCGAGAATAAGAATCGCTTCGTTTTTCATAACAAGCGGAACCCTCTCGAAATCGAGGCTTCGGCAGTCGAGGAAGAGCGCTGAATCCGCGGCGCAGAGGCATGATGCGAACTGATCCATGATGCCGCAACGGACGCCGAGGTAGTTGTTCTCTGCTTTCTGGCCGAAGAGCGCGATTTCGACGCGGCTGACTCCGAGGCCGAGCATTTCGTTTATCATAAATCCTGTCGCCACTTCGAGCGCGGCGGACGAACTTAGGCCCGATCCCTGCGGCACGTCGCCGGTGAGAACAGCGTCGAAGCCGGGCAGTTCATCGCCAAGTTCTTCCTCGAACGATCGCACGACCCCGTCGATATACATGCTCCAGCGCTGAGGCCGTTTATCGAACCGCGCGCCGAGGTCGATCGTGACTTCCTCGTTGTAGTCGATTGAGAACAGGCGGAGCAACCGGTCGTCGCGCTTGCGGCCGGCCATTGTTATGCCGTTAAGGATCGCCATTGGGAGCACGAACCCGTCGTTATAGTCGGTGTGCTCGCCGATCAGATTGACGCGCCCGGGCGCCCGGACGGTCAGAATATCGCCGCCGCCGAATCTATCAGTGAAAACCTTTTGTATCCCGTCAGCCTCTGTTCCCAAGCGCAACTCTCCCATAGACCATAAAATATATCTTTTACCTGATATAAAATACACCTAACCGCACAAAAATTTCCACTATCGAGAGGATTTTGCAAAACAGGAGGCTATTGACAGTTTTTGAGATACAAACTAAAATCATATGCTTGTTTACGCGGGAACCGAGGGACCGCATGAAAAGGAAGTGTTCTAATGTCTTATAAATGTGATGTGTGTGGTAAAGGGACTACGAGCGGCAACAACGTCAGCCATTCGAACCGCAGAACGAAGCGCACGTTCAAGCCGAATCTGCGAACGGTGCACGTTGAAAAAGACGGAGTCCGCAAAACAATGAAAGTTTGCACGCGGTGTTTAAGGTCGAATAAAGTACAGAAGGCCGGCAAAGCGACCGTAGCGACAACTGCAGTTTAATTGCCGCCTGCGCCGGTTCCTTCATGAGGTTCCGGCCCGATATATTTCGCATACTTGCTCCGCCCGTAGGCTTCCGCGAAGTAAACAGTAGCCGCGCATAATATTCCGGAAATTACAGCTACAAGCACGACATCGAGACGATGCGTTGCGTCTGATTTAAGCGGCATTGCCGACGCAGCCGCTACGAAGAATCCTCCAAGCGATCCGATTACTGCGCCGAGAAACAATCCGAGATCGCTTCGCCCGATTCCAACAGCGACCGAAACAAGAACTCCCAATATTATTCCGATAAAAACCTTTTTCAGAAGCAGAACCAGAATTGCGCTTGCGCCCGCAGCGCCGATCACGCCGCCGATGCCTAAGCGGACGAGGCAGAAAAGCGGCGCCCATACAGCGCACAGAATTACCGCCGCGGGCAGCGCCGCGACGCCTCGTTTCACCGCCTGTTTCGCCAAGTAATCGTCGTAATCGGCCAGCTTGCCTCCGCAACTGCATTTTTCCATCGGTTCAGCTTTTGCCATTTTATTCTCCAGTTCGTAGAAACTTCACTCAATTAATCTAATTTATTTTTCCGTTTTTGTAACGTCCGCCAGAAAATTATCCAGTTTGACGCGGCTGACTCCGGAGACGCCGATGCGCTTGGTCCGGGATGTTTCGCCGGAGACAATCGCCACTCCGCTGGCAGGGACGCCCAGAGCTTTCGCTATAATGCCGATAAGCTCTTTGTTCGCTTTTCCGTCTTCGGGCGGCGATTTCAGGTTGACTTTCAGAGCGCCTGCGTGTTCGCCGGCGAAGCCGCTCCGGCCCGCCGACGGCCTGACTCTGACTTCGAAGCTCAGGCCTTTCTTCGTTTCGAGCGTTTCAATCGGCGTCATGCGCGGCGTCTCTTTTGTCTTCCGGCTCATGAAGCTCTTTCAGTTTGCCGTGGAAAGCCGAGATCAGCGCGTCGAACTCGATCTCGAACTCGCGCTTGGTCGCTTTTAGCGTAGCGTACCGCTCCTCAATCTTGCGGCCCTGATGGCGGGCCTCTTCGATTATCAGTTCGGCCTGTTTTTTCGCCGATTCGACGACTTCTTCACGTGTTCGTTGCGCGAGAAGGAGCGTCTCCTTGATCGCGTCCTCAAGTTCGTGATACTTCGCGAGATTATCTTTGACGGCGTTGAGTTCGGCGGCGATGGCCGATTTGTCTGACAACGCGCGGCCGAGCTCGCGCGACACTTCCTCAAGGAAGCTTTTGACTTCCATCGGATCGTATCCGCGCATGGTTTTGTGAAATTCTTTAGAAGTGATTTCGAGCGGAACGAGGCTCATGTTTCCTCCAATTTAATGCTATCCCAGCAGGCGGACAGCGCCGAGAAGCGCCGCGCGGCGAACGAGGTCCAGAAGAACTAACGCGAGCATCGGCGAGAGGTCCAGAGGAAAACTCCGCTGGTCTATGCCGACGAACCGGTATAGCGAATTCAAAATGTCTCGGCAGGGGCCGAGGACAGGTTCGGTGACCATGTCGAGCAGGTCCCAAATGCGGCCGGCAGGCCGGCGTTGCGACCACGACAGTATTACGTTTATAAATATCAGCGCTTCATATAATGTAAAAACGCCCGTGATAATTTTTTTTACCGCGAATAAAGTCATCAATAATATCCACGCTCGGAAACGAGTTTTAACTGTTCGAAATCGTAGCGCAGGGAGTCCATGAGCTGCCTGCGGTAAAGCACGGCCGCCGGGTGGTATACCGGCAGATAGAGAAGCCCTTTCCAACGAATCGGCTTTCCGTGTTCCTTGGAGATACTTATGTCGGGCCGCACGAGAGTGTGAAGCGAGTGGCGCCCGAGCGTGCAGATAACTTTCGGATTGATATAGGCGATTTGCGCGAAGAGGTATTCCTTGCAGGCGTCAATCTCTTCGGGCTTGGGATCTCTGTTGTTCGGCGGACGACATTTGATAATGTTGGCGATGAAAACCTGAGTGCGGTTGAGGCCGATCCCGGCGAGCATCTCATCGAGCAGTTTTCCGGCGGCGCCGACGAACGGGCGGCCTAACCGGTCTTCTTCGGCCCCCGGGCCTTCGCCTACGAACATAATTGCTGCATCCGCGTCGCCCTCGCCGAAAACAGCCTGAGTCCGTTCACGGCAAAGCTCGCATTTCTTGCAGGAAAGAACTTTTTCTTTCAGGTCATCCCACACGCTCAAAACAAGCCTCCGTAACAATATACACGAAAAAAGCGCCCGGCGTTGATAAGGCCGCAAATAAGTCCGCCGCTGCGCGGCGTCAGCTCAGCGTTGTTTGACGGGTTTGCTGTTTCTTGCGCCGGGCGCCTTCGTTTGCGCTTTCGAGTATATATTATATTTGCAATTCACCTCTGTGAAAATAATTTCCTCTTTGCCGTCGCCGTAGATGTCGGCTGAGAGCGCTAAACGGGTTTGAAGAGGCGCTTTTTCTATAAGCGTCAATTCCTTGCCGCTTGTCGGGTCAATGGCGATCAGGTCGAGTTGTCCTCCTCGCGATGTGAGCAGAAAAACGGCGCTTTTGTTCTTCGGGCTGGTTTTTCCGGCCCATGCGGAAATGATTTTTTTGTATTGTTTATTCAGAGGAAGCCGGCGGCCGATCCTGATTCCTTCTTCGTCAACGACGAGATTTGTCAGCCTATAGCCTAAAATACCTCCTGTTTCGAGCAGGAAATAATCTTCTTCTCCGGACGTTCGCTTAAGAACGAGAATGTCGAGCGCTTTGCCGGCGCCCTCGATCTGATGGCTGGAAAAAAGTTCGAGTTTATCTCCGGACAGCTCAAGCGTAAGGAGATAGAAATGTCCTTTCGACTCAGCCCACGCGATAATTTCATCGCGTCTGTCGCCGTCGAAGTCGGAAGCCGCGATCAGCCGGATTCTGTACTGGCCGCGCAGTTCGGATGCGCAGTCGCGGCAAAGCATTTCGAATGAATCGCTTTCGCCGTTCCAGACGTTCAACTCGCCGTTAGCGAGCATCAGAGCCGAAGAGTCGCTCCCGTCGCCAGCGAAGTCCGCAACTGCCGTTTTTTCCACCGGCTGGTCCGCGATGCGGTCTGAAGTGATCCATACCTCGGAGAATCCCTGACCGTTCCATTTCAGGACATGGCCGAAGCCGGCGTCGTCCAGCAAGGCCAGCTCTTCGCCGGCGCCGGAGGCGAAATTGCCGTTCAGCGCCCGGCTGGCTAAATAATAGCACTCGCCGCTGTCGAGGCCGCCTTTCCAGACGCTTTTGTAGCCCGCGGGGTTCTTGTTCGCATCTGTATCAGTAGCGGCCAGAGCCGAAATAGCTGAAATTAAAAGAATGGAGGCGCAGCAAAAAAAATGCGCCATGAATCGTCTCGATTGAACTGAATGCAAGATCATATAACGCGCCTGTTTCCCACGAGAGGGAATCAACGGACTAAGAAGCCTGTGTATTAATTATAGCGCCGGAAATTACGCCCATCAATGAACCCGAATTCTATCGGCAGACTCGGAATAAATGATAAAAGCGTTTGATGAAAGACATGCGATTGAATCAAAAAAACTGTGTCCGGCGCTTGATTATCCGATAGTATTCGAGAAGTGAAATCCCGAAAGAAAGCGTGTGGCCTCTATTTCGCGACTTTCGCATTCGGAGTCGCAGGTATTTTTTCGGTGGCCTGTGGCGCCGGAGCCGGCGAGGGCGGGAAAGGCAGTTTAGCTTTTTTCATTTCATCCTGAAGAATCTTCATCCCGTTCGACGCCTGAGAGTTCAAGGGGTTAAGTTCCAGCGATTTTGAATAAAATGCGTAAGCCTCGCTGTATTTTTTCATTTTGTGGAAGCACATGGCGACGTTGTTCCACAGGAGGCTGTTGCTTGGTTCTTGTTTAATAAGCTTGCTGAAAACCGCGATCGCTTCGTTATAGCGTCCCATATTGTAGAGAATGAAGCCTTTGTTGTTTGCGGCAAGAAAATCTCCGGGGCGCAACTCCAGCGACTTGTCGTATTCCTTCAAGGCGGCTTCATACTGTTTCATCTGAGTCAGCTTATAAGCGAGGTTATTGTGCGCCTGAGGGCTGTTCGGATTCTTTTTGACTTCTGCTTTGTAAAGGTCGAGAGCTGATTTTGAGCATCCGACTGTCAGCGCAGAGAGGGCGATCATTGTGGATAACAAGAAAAATATCGCTCTTTTCCTCATATATGTTCTCCTTTTCATACCGGCGCTTAACAATCTTAATTGTAGCTAAAACAGCTCGAAAAGTAAAGAATTATCGGGCTGCGCCGATAGTAAACGCCGAAACCGGCAAGGCCGGCTTGACCGGCTTTTTATGTTTCTATATATAGATTCCACATATATTACAAAAAGTTGACCGAATTGGATTATATTGAATGTCTGTTTAGGCAAATATCCGCTTGGCTGAACCGCGGGACGGCTTAACTAAAACCGAGCGATAGTAACGGGAACGGTTCCCGGCCAGCCAAAGTAATTTGCGGCGCTGGACCATGGATATTCGTGTGGCTTGGCGGCAATTTTTTTTGCAAGTGGATTGTTGTGCATATTATCGAGCTTTTTTCGAAAATCCGCCGGGCTGTCCATCGGGATGTCGTAAAATCTGCGCCGCCACACTTTTCGCGAGAAGCGGCCGATGCTTTTTACTTTGATGCCGGTATATGTTTTGAAATTGTTTACGAAATCTGAAATAGTCCAATCGCGCGGGCGGATCAGAAAATGAACGTGATCGGGCATGATGACGAACCCGGCGAGCTCGACGTGGCCGCTTTTCATGTGAAAAGTCATCGCTTCGCAAAGAGCCTCGCATATCGGATCATTTATAAACACGTTTCTTTTCCGGTAAGTGGTGAGGGTCAGAAAAACATAATCCTGAGGCGAAGAAATCGTTTGAGCGTCTTTATCCATTCACCTATTGTAGATCGAATATGCGGTTTGGCGCAACGGGGAAAGTTTTCCGCCGCCATTGGAACGGTTTTTTAAATGATTATAATTTAGGATAATTCGGAAAATAATAGGCGCAAAGGAAGACTCGCGATTTGAGTTAAAGTGAAAAGTCATGTCGGATCAGGTGCAGCAGATAATAGAAAAATTAAAGGTTAGCGACCGGGGCGTAGTAAAGGCGAGTTTAATTGAAGACCTCGGAAAGCTTGGCGACCATCGGGCGATACACCCGTTGATTTCAGCGCTGAATGACGAGGACACGCTTGTGCGCTGGAACGCCATTCAGGCGCTGGCACAGTTCGGCGCAGATTCGATCGCGCCGCTGATCAGGGCGCTCGACAGCGATGACCGGTTCGCGCGGCGAAATGTTGTTCAGGCTCTCGGCGAGATCGGCGGCGACGAGACCGTGGCGTGTCTCATACGCATGTTGATGTTCGACGAGCAGGACAAAAACGTGTTGATCGAGGTTATACGGGCGCTGCACAAGATTACGCCCGCGCGCGCGGTTGAACCGCTGATCACCGTTCTGAAAATGACCGATTGGGAAATGAAGTGGCGGGCGATTCACACTCTAGGCAAAATCGGAGACACAGCGGCCATAGAACCGCTTCTTATGGTAATGAACGATGAAGATCCGGATATCCGGTGGGCCGCTTCGGTCGCAATTGAGAATATTAAAAGGCTCGGCATGAAGGATGCGAGTTGCGATACGGTCAAATGCAAAACGCCGGATTCCATCCCGGCGGCCACTCCGCCTCCGCCGGCTTCCGCGCCTTCCGAGATGAATCTGACCACTTCGGTTAAAGGCGGCGGCATTATTATTCATGTGGAAGGCGATATTAATTATACGAATGCCGCGACCTTCCGCGGATTTGTCGAAGGCGTCATTTCGGCCTCCTCGGGACCGGTAAGTCTTGACCTCGGGAATTGTCATTTCGTGGATTCTTACGGCCTCAGCCAGTTCAATACTATCCGCAGAAAACTCAAATCGAAAAACCGCGCGCTGATCATTACAGGATTGGACGCTAATCTGAAAACACTTTTCGAGGCGACCAAGTTGAACGAACTGTTTGAAATCGGTTAGTTGTCAGAGAGGCGCAACCATCGTTTTTTTACTCTATAAGGATAAACATTTGTTGAAAAGCTGCGGCTGAACAAAAAAAACGTTAGCGTTCCAATCTATTTCAGGAATCTTTCTTTTTCCCGGATGCTTTTTCCTCGGCCTCTTTTTGTTTCTTGAGCGTGTCGTTGATTTTTTGGGCTTTATCAAAGGCGGCGAGAGCCTCGTCATTTTTATTCATTTCTTTATAAACATGTCCGAGCGTCATATATAACTGATATGTTTGTTGGCTTATGTCGGGGGCCTGTTTCAAACCCGCTTTAAGGGTTTTTACCGCTTTGTCCGGCTGTTTCTTTTCTAAGTATAGCTCGCCGAGAAAAGAGCGTGTGTCGAGCTGGAGCCGAAGGCCGTCCCGATCTCCCGTGCCGGCTGGAAACTCGATATCTATAATAGCTTCGAGTTCTTTAATCGTTTCATCTACTTTTTCTTTTTTGTACAAAATATTAGCTTTTTCATAATGGGCGAGGGCGGAATCGAACGCGAGTTGGTATTTTTTTTCGTCTTCGCGGGAGAGTTTTTCCTTTTGAGAGATCGCGGTTGTTGATGAAACTGACGCAACGGCGGCGGCAAGCGTGAAAATTATCAGCAGACTCCACAGGCGTCTTTTTTTAGCGTTATTTCTCATCACTGATCGCCTCCACCTTTATCAGGCCGGTAAGTATTAATAAAAAACGAGTCGCCTCTATTCTTTTTAGGATTGAAGCCCATCGTTGTTGTCTTTAGAAAATCCTTTTCGCTGAATGGCCTCAGGTTTTTTCCGAGATAGTCGTTCTTCGACAGTTGCTTTGAATACGGCACATACATTTTATCATATTTTTCGACTAAGTGAAGCTTGTATCTGTTATTGATGTCCCTTGCAATGAAAAGAGTAGGCAAAAAGAAAAGAAAGAAAACTGCTGCAGCGGCGAAACTGTACCATCGGCGCGACGGGGGGGCGGGAAAACGGCGTTGTTTCGACGCGGGCGCGGAAAAAGCGCGTTTCTGTGTTTCGCGAACCAGCCGGGCTCTCAGGGTTTCAGAGAAGGCGGGATTTAGTTCAGGCGCTTCGCCGAACGCGCTAAGGATCGCCGCTGCGGTGTCCGCAGCCTCGTTCAGTTCCGGATTTTCGGCTTCATTTAACGGTTTTCCGTCAATAATTTCGCCGAGTCGGGCAGCAAGTTGTTTTTCTTTTTCTTCGTCCATGGCCTAATATCTCTATACTTAATATTGGCACAGTATGATGCGCCCCTGCGGATAGGGACTATAACTCTCCATATTTATCTATGTATGCTTTGCGGAATGCCTTACAGGCCCTAAAAAAAACAACATCAAATGTTTCGACGCTGATTTCGAGGGCGGCGGCGCAATCCTCGCGCGATTTTTTTTCGAGCAGTCGCAGCCGTATGGCGCCGCTGTACCGATCGTTTATTTCTTCCAGTATTATCGCGGTTTTTTTGTGAAGTTCGGATTCCTGATCCTCGAGAATCACCTGATTCTCAGGTTGGTAGGCGTTGTCTGGCTGGTAATCGAGCACGGCGCTGTCAACGGTGGCTGTGCGAGTTGTTCCGGAGATCCACTCTCGAACCTTATTAATCGCGATCATTCTGATCCAGAAGAAGATGCTTCGTTCCTGCCACTCAAAAACATCGAGCTTTTCGAGCGCAAGGAGGAAAGTGTCCTGAAGGATTTCCTCAGCAGCTGAAACTTCTCTGACTCGCGGAAAAATTACGGTTCGGAAAATCGGCGTTTTGAAAGCGTCGTAAATGCGTCCGAAAGCCTCGCCGTCGCCTGCGCGCGCTTTTTCGATCAGTTGTTTTTCCTCTTCGAGGGTCATTTCCAACGGCATGGCTGTTTAATTATATACTCATATTATGGATTTTGGGCGCGGGGGAAATGAAAAAGTTAGATGCGCAGGATGGCAATAGGGCGTAGTGGCGCAGTTTGCTGAGTCCGGCATGAACAGAAGGGGAAATAAAAAAGGCCCTGCTAAGAGGGCCTTTTTTTAGTTTCCTTTGCCGGAAACCGAGCCGGTGAGCGGAGAAGGAGGTTGGCGCTGTGGCCTCTCTCCGATTTCGCTTTCAGAAGGCTGAGTTGTTGACTTCCGCCTGCCTCCGGTTAGTTTGTCCGGGTCTGAAATTCAGCTTATTGGAAGCTGTATTTAACTGCGATGACACCCTTCTTGTCTGTGTCAACTGTCGGAACTTTTTCCTGTGCATACTGGAAGAATACATCGAGGTTCTTTCCTGCTTTGATCCACAGTTCTTCCTGATAGTTCTTCGTTTTTACGCCGTTCTTAACATCGTTCCACGAATACTGAAGAACCGGTGTGATCCTGTTCAGCGGGCTCGGGACCTTAACGATGTCATACTTCAACTGGATAGCGCCGTAATTGCCGTCGGCCTTCGCGATTTCGGTGTCGCCGAGAGAATAATCAACATACTGGCCGCTGAGTTGAAGGTTCGGGATGATTCCCCATGTGGAGTCGAGCGCCCACTCTTTTCTCGTTGTCAAAGCGACTGCGTCGGCATTTCTGTCGACTTTGCCGTTCAGATAAGAGAAGCCGGCGTTCAGGTTGCTGAGGAAGTTGTAGCCGATGCGTCCTGTGTAGGTGTTCTTTTCGGCTGTTTCTCTGCCGAGCGTTTCGCCGGCGTTCGTCCAGTAACCGAGATCGATGAGAAGCGGTTTGGCATCATATGTTCCGAGAATGCCCCAGTCCGCGTCCCAAATCTGTCCCATTTTGCCGGGGATGTCGAGGAACGGGTTGTACAGGTTGTTCCATTTGTAAATTCCGAATGGAACGAACTGCAAGCCGCCTGAAACTTTGAATGCGCCGCTTGTGTAATAAGCTTTGGCTTCGACCGGATAGCTTTCGCTGGCGGCCTTGCCGAGGGGAGCCGTGTAAGACTGATCGGCTATGCGATACTGGAGGTATCCGCCGATGTTGTCGACTTCCTGCTTTGCGGTGAGTTCAACAGTGTGCAGGCTCATTCTGTTTTCTGCCGGAAGAATGGTCGTGCCTGTAACATTGTTGTCTGTCGTCGCCATGAAGCGAACGTTCATGTTCAGCACCGGAGCGCTGTCTGCTGCGAGGACCGGAAGGGCTGCGCCCATCACGATTGTCGCGATAATTGCACTAATTGCTTTCTTCATTATTGCCTCCTTGGAATTTAACGAAAATAAGAATCCGGACTTTTTCGGCATTGTAGTGTTTCGATCCTTTCGCCCAATTCCTTTATGGAGAGTGACCTTGTTTCCTCTTCAACCGGTTTCGGGTTTATAGACCGTTCCAAGTTCGTTGCACCTCCTTTCGGTACAGTTTAGCCGTAGTCCTGTTAATGACTATTCTGTTGTTTCGACGCTACAGGGAGAGTATTATACACCATCTTCCCGCCGCCGTAACAATTTATTTATTTTTCAAAATTCACTCTCAAACAGCGCCTGCTGTCTGAAATCAGTCTATCATTACTATCCGCCCCCGGGAAAAAAAGTTTCTGTATTTTCAGACATTAATACCAAAGCATCGAGGCGTATATCCGCTAAAAATAGAACTAAGCGAGATTAAAACCCTATTTAATGCTTATTTCAAGTAATTACTCCTTTTATCAAGCTATATTGCGCTTTGACCAAAATAAACCCTTCGAATAACGTAAAATAAATGCCGAAACATCTCATTAACGGCATCTGAAAATGCCTTATTTAAAAGATATGAGAAGCATTATTAACCGATCAGCCGTTCGAAAAGCGCCGATTATTCGTAATATTTAAGTTCAATGCCCCGTTTTTCGAGTCTCGGAAGGAACTCGGCCGGTTCAAGCGCGCTTTCAGCGGCATGGACGCCAGGTTTTTTCAGTTCCCCGCGACCTATCATTAGAGCGGCTTCCACGCACGGAATGCTTGTGATGTCTGCGATATGGCCGACTCCTGTGTAATAATGGTGAGCCGCTTTGCCGTTCTTTTTTCCGTAAACGTCGATTCTGAATACGGATTTATCAATGCCGCCGGTTGCGAAGACTCCGAGTATCGGAACGAGGGCTTTAGCCAGTTTCTCCCGTTTCTCGGGTGTGTTGCTAAGGCCGAGATTGCCGATGGTTGTGGCGAGCACGGCGATGTATGACGGGTGCGCGCCGCCGTGAAGCGTGACTTCCTTGAGCCCCTTCAGATTGCGAGGAACTGAAACGGATTCCGCATGGCCGGTGTAATAAACCGGAAGTTTCCCCATCGGTTCCGGGAATTCGACGATTTTTTTGTTTGTGCCTGTTTTGACGCGCGTTTCTTTTCCGTTGAGCCATTGAAGCGTTGTGCCTGAGAAGATGTGAAGCACGTGTTTAACGTTGGCCGGTCCGATATCTTCGTTGGAGCCGCCGGCCCACTGAACGTGGATTTTTTCGGGAGCGTCCATAGACAGGTAGCCTTTTTTTGCGAGAATGTTTGTGATTCCCGGCGAATTGCCAAGCCCGCAGATCATCGTCAGGCCCGCTTTCTTCGCTTTTTCATCGAGCGTGATCACGTCGAGATAGGCATCATAGTCGTCCATGATGCTGACGTACGGGGTTCCTGCATCGATGCAGGCGTCGACAATCTTTTTCTCGAATTTGTAGAACGGGCCTACGAAACCAAGAGCGACGTCGCATCCTTTTACCGCTTCGACAACGCTGTCGTGGCTGCCTGCGTCTACTTTTATCGCTTTCGCTTTAGAGCCTGACGCCGCGGCGATTTCCTCCGCTTTTTTCAGGTTCAGGTCCGCTATGATCAATTCGGTGACATCGGTTTCAGCGAGCATTAGGTTAACCGCGACTTTCGCCATGTCTCCGCATCCGCCCAGAATAACGACTTTCATCTTTTTTCCCCCTTGTTCGTGTTTCCGCGCGCGATTCCGGCGCCCGGTCAATATTGAAAATCTATTATATATCTTTTAGAACTGTGTGAGAAATATTTAAAAAAAATCCATTAAAAGGGAAACGGCTACTTTTCGCGTTCCTTTTTGATTTTTGCTATTACTTTGAGAAGATCGTCAGGATGATCGGTCTGGATAGCGTCCACGCCGGCGCTGATAACTTTTTTCATGATTGGGGGCATGTCTTCGAACCCGAGCGTATTCATAAAGATCATTATTCCAAGGGAATGCGCTTTTTCGACAAGCTCTCTGCTGAGGATGCCTGAGGTTGTGTTGAATGCTTTTGGGTGAGGATAAAGTTTGAGTATTTCCGGAATGTCTTCGACGTTGCGGATGGAGAGCAGAATCTGAGCGGACGGATCGAGCTTGAGAAAAGCGAGCGCGTTTGGATTGCCGCCGACGATTACGCATCGATCGGGATAGAATCCGTATTGTTTCAACAGGCTGAGAAGTATCGGCCGCGGCGGGTCTTTCTGGTCGATATATACAGAGGCGCGGCCCTGAATCGTCCTGAGCGCTTCTTCGAGCGTCGGCACGCGAACATCCTTGAACTTCCCCCGCCATTCCGTCGCCGCCGAGGCGTCGAGCTTTTTTATCTCCTCAAGAGTCATGTCGCTGATTAGTCCATTGCCGTCTGTCGTGCGCTTCACATTTTCGTCGTGCATAAGCACTGGAACGCCGTCTTTTGCGTATCTCACGTCAATTTCGATGTAGTCGAATCCGAAGTCGAGCGCTTTTTCGATCGCCGGGATAGTGTTTTCCGGCGCGAATCTCGAAGCCCCGCGATGCGAAACCTTGAGGATTTCGACATTCGGGCGTTTCGTCGGCAGCGGCTCCGCGCTTGTTCTGATTGCGAGCGCGAGGAAAGCAGCGGCAAAAAGCATGAAAGCGATTCCTGACGAAGAAAATGATTTTTTCATTTCAAGAGTCCATTTCGATTCTTTAATTTCAATTTATAAATTATATCAACATTCAGGCCGGATTGCGATTGTCTAAATGCCAAAAGGCATGTTAAAATAAAAGAGAATCGGTTTTTCCTAAAGAGAGTGAGTTGCGCGAGAGCTACATTTGCCTGAAAGAGGACTTGCCGCGAGATGCCGATATTATATCCGCTGACAATAATGTATTTGATGGGCATACTCGCCGGTTGGGCGTTGGCGGCGCCTCTTTGGGCGACGGGAGTTCTCGCGGCTCTTGCGGCGGCCGGCGCCGCGGCGTTTCAAAGGAGGGACCGGATTTTCGCGGTCTTTGCGCTCGCGGGCGCTTTTTTTGTTTCGTGGTTTCTCTTCGGAGTTGACGAAGCGGTTTATAGCAACACGACGCTTTCGGGTTATCTTGAGTCGCGGAAAGACGCGGGCCGTTTTGAAACGCTTCGCGGCACGGTGACGCAGGCGGGCCTGGCGAAAGACGGCGGCCTTGTTTTGACAGTCCGGGCCGAGGAAGTGAACGGCGGCGGCAAAAGCGCCAGGGTTTCGGGCGTGGTGTGGCTGCGATATCCTTACGACAAAACGCCCGAGCCGAAATTCGGCGAGCGCTGGGTGTTCGAGGGAAGACTGAAGCCGGTGTCCGGGATGAAGCCGTATCAGCGGACATTTTACCGGCGAAACGGCGTAAGCGCGCGGATGAGTCTCGAGCGATGGGGCGCCTCAAAACGGCTCGGGCCCGGACGCGTTAGTTTGCTGATGAGAGCCGGCGATGCGCTTCGCGACAGGTTTGTGTCCGTGATAGACAGCAACATTTCACCGCCGTACAATCAGGTTATCGGGCAGATGATGCTCGGCAAATCCAAGGAGATGGACAACGAGCTTTACGAGACGTTCCGAAGGGCTGGACTGGTTCACATTCTCGTTGTTTCGGGAATGAACGTTTGGATAATGCTGGCGACTTTTCTATTTCTCGGTTTTTTGTGGAAGCGGCGCCCGTTTCCGAGTTTTGTGATTTTGACGGCGATGCTGCTTTTGTATTACGCGGTGACCGGCGGCGGGGCTTCTATCATGCGGGCGACTATCATGGGGCTCGTGTTTCTGGTCGGACTTTTATTCGGCGCGGAATACAGCGCTAAGCCGGCGCTTTTCGCGGCGGCGCTGTTAATGATGGCGCTTAATCCGTTTGTGGTTTTCAACGTCGGCGCGCAGCTGACGTTTCTCGCGGCAGGCGGAGTAATATTCATATATCCGGCGCTTGCGGCGCATTTTCAGGGTCGCGGGCTGCTGAGCCGCGTTTTGCGGGTAGCGCTCGTGTCGATCGCCGCGCAACTGCCGCTCTATCCGGTTCTCGCATATTATTTCAATCAGTTCTGCGTCGTGTCTCCGGTGTCGAATCTGCTTGTCGTGCCGTTGGTAGGAGTCGTGCTGCCTCTGGATTTCGTGATGTGCGTCGTGGGCCTGATTCCGGGCAGGCTGGTTGTTGTTCCGGCGTTTTTGACGGAGATGTCCGCGCGGCTGGTGGTTTTTCTGACGCGGTTTTTCGCGGCATTGCCTTTCAGCAATATAGACGTCGCTTCGCCGTCCGTTCCATGGATGGTAGTTTACGGCGCGGGACTGATTCTGCTCGTATGGACGCTGAGGCGGATGGCGGACGGCACGGACAGGCAGATAGTGAACGGCGTGTTGGGAATAGCGCTGGTCGGCGCGGCGCTCATAACGTGGGATGTATGGCGTCCGCCTCTGAAAGATATGCGGGTTACATATTTCGATGTCGGGGAAGGCGATTCGGCGCTTGTGGAGGCGCCGGCAGGCGGACGCGGGGGGCGCGTGTTGAGGATACTTGTCGACGGTGGCGGATCGTGGAGCGGTTCAGCTGGCACGTTCGATGCTGGCGAGCGTGTGATAGGGAAATGTCTACGCAGAAACGGCGTAAGGAGGCTCGACGCTGTGATGCTCTCGCATCCGGACATGGACCACATGAACGGCTTGCTGTGGGTTTTCAACAATATCAAAGTGGACAGGTATATAGACACGGCGATGTTTGCAGACACCGCGTGCATGGAGACGGGAAGCAAAGCGGCGTGTGAGCTTGCCGCGAAATACGGACCCGGCCCCAAGAACGCCGGGCCCGGACGGCGCGAGCGTTATGCGGAACTTCTCTCGTTAGTCAGAAAGAAGGGAATCGAATATGAGCCGGTTCGCGATGGAATGTTTTTTGAGGCGCCGTCCGGTTTTGAAATTCGAATATTGAATCCGGACAGTTTCAGCCGCGCCGGCGAGGACGATTTTAAAAATAATCTGTCGATGGCGTTGCAGATGGTATATGGGAATGGATCGGCGTTTTTCAGCGGCGACATTCAGAAGGAAGGGGAGGCGCGGCTTGCGCGTTGCTATGGAACTTTTCTTCCATCATCGGTATTGAAAGTTCCGCATCATGGTAGCGCGACGTCGTCGTCGGAGCAGTTTCTGAAAGCGGTCAGGCCACAAGCGGCGGTTATAAGCACGGGCGGTCCGCGGTTTTACGGACATCCCAATCAGAATGTGGTTGAAGCGTATGGCAAAGCCGGGATTCGGTTGTTCAGGACGGACGAACAGGGAACGGTGGAGTGTGATATAGGGGCCCGGACCGGCGCTGCGCGCTGCATTCTGCTGTATGGGGCAAAGGAAGAGATGTGATGCTGAGAGAAATCCGGCCGGCGTCTTGCCATCGGTTCAAATGTTTTTAATAATCACGATGTAATGAAAACGATTGTGATTATGATGGGCGGCAGGAGTTCCCGCATGGGACGGGATAAGTGCGCGCTCGAACTGAACGGACGGCTGACGCTTGAAAGGATTATCGATGAGGTCGCGCCGTATTTCGACGAGATAATATTTTCGACTAACGAAACTGAAAAATATGCAAAGTATGGATTCAAATGCGTAAGAGACGAGACGCCGGATTGCGGGCCTGCCTGCGGAATTCTATCGGTGATGAACGCCTATCCGAGGGAGTATTATCAGACGGCGCCGTGCGATGCGCCGTTTCTGAGCGGCGCTGCGGTGGCGCGGGCGTACGAGCTTTCGATAGGGGCGGATGTCGGGCTGGTTCGAACGCCTGACGGTCCGCAGCCGCTGTTTTCAGCATATTCTCTAACCGCGCGCGACGCGCTGGCCGCCGGGTTACGCAACGGAATTTTCAGAATACTCGCATGCTTGAAAGGCCTGAATATTCGAGAGCTGACTCCGGATATTTTAGGTTTGGCCGATTGTTGGGAAAAGCATTTTTTTAATGTGAATTGTCCGGAAGATTTTGAGCAGGCCGTGGCTATGGCGCGCTTGAAAAATGATGGCGGCAAATAATGTCATTATCCGGCCGCATCGGCGGTGTCTTGCCCAACTGCGGTAAATATCTTTGACACTTCGTTAGTCATTAGTTATATTCTGTTCAGCGGCGGACGAAGGGGCTGATCTCCCGGCGTAATAATGACTGAGGGGTAAATATTCCAGACCATGAACACTCTTTACCACATCCAGGTGGCTCACGCTGCATTTGATAAATATCTTACTCCGAAGGCTGTAGATGTCGTCATCAGATACAATTTCAACACTGATTTTTATTCGTCAATCGGCTGGAAGGCGCTTCAACACAAAGTTGTCCCGTTCTATCCGATCGCCCGCCGCTGGTATAAAAGATCCGATCATTTCGATGAGATGCCGGACAGCGGCGAGATTGTCGCGACATGGAATCACCATTACGGCCTGATAATGGATTTGCTGGATGACGCAAAATATCCTCCGAACAAACTAAAGCCGATCTGGCGGATACTCGGCCGCTCTTCCCATGCTCTGTCGGACATAACGGCGCATTCCAATTTAGTGCATCTTTATTTCGAGTATTTTGCAAATGAGCCCGATGCGCGGAAGACGTTCGAGGCATCCGGAAAATCGATGGAGGATTTTCTTGCCGAAAGCGGTCCTACGCTGGGAATGATAATTTCAGAACCGCGTTACGCCGATTTCCGGGAGAAATATTTTCCAAGATATTTTTCCTATCAATCCATGGTTGACGTCGGCCCGCGGTGCCATGACGAATGCAGCTTGGACAAGCCGACAAGCAAGGGATGCCGGGGAAACCCAGTTCTTTTCAAGATAGCGTTTGCTATTGCGCAACGAGAGGCGGTAGATATAGTCCACGCGTTCTTCGAGAAGCTAAAGGCGGAAAATCCGGCGAAGTTCAAGTCTCTCGCGGAAGCGTTTAATGACGCCGGGCCGCAGGGAGAGCACGGCAAATATGCGAGCCGCGCGCGTTTCTGGGCGGCCAAGTTCGGCGGCTGGGATTAATTTCAGTTTACATTTTCGCTAAATATCCTCTACAATTAATAAAAGAGCATCCAAAAGCGCCATGCGTTAATTTGCCTCGTACGCGTAAAGATATAGTTCGACTCATCCGGGAGTTAAACGAGTCGCAAGCTGCTGGAATCGAGGCGAGACATGAAAGTTGCGGTCACAGGAATATCCGGCTATCTGGGAGGCTTGATAGCGCGCGGCCTTCGCGCCGACCCGGCGGTGGAATTTGTGCTGGGATTGGATGTCGTTGAACCGGAGATCGCGTTCGACAAGTTTGCTTTTCGGAGAGCGGATGTGTGTTCCGCGGACTTCAAACGGCTTTTAACCGGTTATGATGTTGTTTACCATCTCGCTTCAATAGTCGAACCTCCTAAAAAACTGTCAATGAAAATGATAGATGAGATAAATGTCGGCGGAAGCAGGCGCGTTTTCGAAGGGGCCGCAGAGGCCGGGGTCGCCAAAATCATTTATGCGAGTTCAATTGCGGTGTATGGCGCGCATTCAGACAACCCGCCAGTTATTACAGAAGACACGCCGCTGCGGCCCAATGGAGACTGGTATTATTCGAGAACGAAGGCGAAAGCGGAATTCTATCTCGATGATCTTCAGAGGCGCCGCCGAGAGATTGTTGTCATAAGATTCCGTCCGAGTATTTTTCTCGGTCCCGGAGTAAACAACTCAATCGGCGAACAATTCGCGTCGCGTTTTCTGCTCTCGTTCAGCAAGAATGTAAAAATGGATTTCTGCTGGGATGAAGATATCGCCGACGCGTTTCTGCTGGGGTTGAAACATGGCGAATCGGACATCTTCAATCTGTCGGGCGACGGCGCTCTTTCGGTAGAGGATATGGGAAGACTTGGAGGCGGGAAGGCGCTTTATATCAATCATGATCTCGCAGTGGCGGCATTTCAGATTGCGAGCGCCGTGGGATTGTTCCCGGCCGGAACGGTGGATTGGATCAAGGTAGGCGCCGCCGAAACAATACATGTATCGTCGGAAAAAGCGAAAACGAAATTGGGATGGAAGCCGCGTTATGACGCCGCAGCCGCTTATGTCAGATACATTAAGAGCCGAGCCGATGGACTGAGGCGATATTAATAGACCGAATTTTTTGGAAGCGAAATAATTTTGTTAATGGAGATTGCATGAGCGATCACCTGAACGTGGAGATTTCCAAGAGAAGTCTGTTTGAGATGGCGCCGAGACTAAAAATCCTGTCGGAACATATGCCTAAGTATGTGTCCGAACTTGAGGAATGGCAATTAAAGGCGCGCGAATACAGCGATGTTTTCGTAAGGCGCAAGGCGCTGGAAATTGACATGAAGTGCAGCCGCGATCCGCGATATTTCGACTGGGATCTGATTAAGCAGTCGTCGAGATACGGATTTCTTTCCATGATTGTTCCCAAGTCAATCGGAGGCGGCGGCCAACTCGCGACCGGGCTTGCGATTGTGATGGAGGAAATGTGCGCGGCATGTTCCGGCATAGCGAATGTATTCGGCGCCAACGGGTTAGGCGTTTCCGGGATGTTGCTCGGAATGGATTTTTATTTTTATGACAGGGCGCTCGCCGAACTTGCGGAGGGCGACAAAAAGCGAAAGCCGATAATATTCGCGGCGGCGATCACTGAGCCGGCCGCCGGTTCGGATGTCGAGGACGCCGTTTATCTGAGGAAAGCGAGGCTGATGACTGAGGCGAAGCCGGCGCCCGGCGGGTTCATATTGAACGGGCGAAAGGTTTTCATCAGCAACGGTTCGGTGGCGAAATATACGAATGTGATCGCGCCGTTAGACAGGCGTCGGCCGAACGAAACACAGAGCGGTTTTTTGGTTGAGTCGGGAGACACCGGTTTTTCGATAGGGCGCGTTGAGGAGAAGATGGGGATGAAGGCGTGCCCCGCCGCGGAGCTTGTGTTCGAGGATTGTTTCATACCGAGGAGGAATCTGATAGGCCGAAGCGGCGAAGGGGTCAAATTCACGGAGTATGTTTTGGGCGCTTCGCGTGGACCGGTCGGAGCGATCGCAACAGGAGTTGCGCGAGGCGCTTTCGAACGGGCTTACGATTTCGCGAAGAATAAGAAAATCGGGGGGCGGAGACTGATCGACCAGCAGTGGGTTCAATTTAAGCTAGCTGAAATGGCGCGGAGAATTCATCTCGCGCGTCAGGCTTATCTCGACGCATGCATGGCTTTCGATTTTTACAGCATTCCCAAAATATTAAAAACCGCGCCTTCTAAGTTGCTGCTGGACATCGTGCCCGCGCAAGTCCGTATGTCGCCGCTTTTTACGAGCGCGATGCGTTCGGACAACGGCTTTAAGACGGTGGCGGCGATTATCGATAAAGAGTTGAATAGCGATGATCTGCGACATATACAACAGTATGCGTCTATAGCGAAAATAACGGGCAGTGATATGGCTGTCGAGATCGCTTATGATGCGCTACAGATCGCAGGCCTGGAGGCTTCGCTGCACCGATGCGAGCTTGAAAAAGTTTACCGCGACGCAAAACTGACACAGATTTATGAGGGAACAAACCAGCTTAACCGGCACAATCTTTTCAATAATTATTTTCCGGGGGAAAACGGATATGAAGACTGACGGAGCGTCGCGCGGCGAGGTCGGGCAAACTGCGGCGAAGTTCGCGGCGAGGCACATAAAGCCGGTCGCGGCGGATGTCGATCATTTCGAGCCGCGATTCCCGGCGGAGATATTCGGGCTGGGCGCCGCGTCGGGTTTCGACAGGTTTGCGCTGCCGGAAGAATGCGGCGGCCATGGGTTCGGCGAGGAGGAGCTTTGCGAATTGATTGAGACGCTGGCGCGAACATGCGCAGGGCATGCCATGGTTTTCGGAGTTCACGCGGCGGTGGCGAAGGCGGTGATCGAAGCCGGAGGCGATAGCGCGCGCGATATCCCGGCGCTGATTCTCGATTCCGGACGTCCGATCGGCGTCTCCGTTCCGGAACCGCTCGGCATGGATGATTTCGACATAGGGGTTTCCGCTGTAACCTATGGGCAACATACGTATTTGTTGAGCGGCAAGGCGGGACTCGCGGTGAACGCGACGCGTGGCGGATTGCTTGTAGGTTTCGCGCGCAATGCGGGCGGCGATCCGCTCGCGTTTGTCACCGCGCTTGACGGCGACACGTGCGCGGGCTGCGCGGCGGAGCCGGCCCTCGGATTGCGCGCGATGCCGATGGCGTCGATCTCTTTCGATCTGCATGAGGTCGAAAAGAAATTTGTTATCGCGGAAAGAGCGGCCGCAGTTGCATTTTATTTCGCGATGTTGAGAAATCTGTGTCTCGTTTCGACAGCAGCCGCAGTCGGGACGATGGCTGCGGCATGTGAAAAGGCAACTGCTTATGCGGCCGAACGATACCAAGGCGGCAGGATGATAATTGATCACACGCACATGCAAACAATAATCGGCGGAATGGCCGCGGGTGTCGAATCGTCCATAGGAGCGATGCTGCGCGCAGCAAGCAAATGCGAAGATGAAGCAGTTGTTTTCAGCGCAAAAAAGATTGTTACGGATTGCGCGGCGAAGGTTTGTTCGGACGCGGTTCAGACGCTCGGCGGATACGGGTATATGAGAGATTACGGGCTTGAGAAATATATGCGCGACGCGGCTGTGCTGTCGCTGTTTCCGATAACGAATGAAAGATGCGGGTTATTGCTCGCGGAGATCGGGAAACTGAAGCATTCCCGATAGCGCCGGCAGTGAATACGGCGCGGGCCATGGCCCGGAAGGGAGACCGCCATGAAAGGTGAATTGTTCAGAGGCGTCATGCAGTGGGAGTTCGACTGGAAGGGGACCAAAGCGAAACTGCCTGTATTTTATTATGACAACACAACGCTTACGGCGATATACACTGCGTCTACGGCGGCAGTGAGAAAGCTGTTGCCGTTAAAGGACATGCAGCCGATTGAAATGTTTCCGGGCAGGTGTCTCGCGGCGTTCACCGCTTTCGAGTACCGGAAGACGGACATTGATCCGTATAATGAATTCAGCATATCATTTTTGGTGTCAATCGACGCGCGGCCGATTCCCGGAGTGACAGGGGCGATTCAGTTTGCGCAGAGGCGGTTCACGACTTATATCTGGCAGTTGCCGGTGACGACGGAGATAGCGAGGGTCGGAGGCGTCGACCTCTACGGGTACCCGAAGTTCATAGCGGACATCACGTTTGAGAGGCAGAAGAACTGGATCGAGTGCAAGTTGTCGGAAAACGGCCAGAAGATCCTTACGCTGCGCGGGAATGTTTTGCAGACGGCGAAAGGAAAAACCACGAGGTACGTAACCTATTCGGTGAAGGACGGCGTTCCGCTCGTGGCGAACGTGTATATGAATCCGTTGGAGTTTGCGCAGAGTCCGATTGGAAGCGCCGCCGAACTTGATATAGGAAAAGATCATCCGATAGGAAGGGCGCTTAGCGAAATCGAACTGAGCAAGTCGCCCGTGCTATATCAATACAGTCCGGTGAACGAAGCGATATTATTCGCCGGGAGAAACCTCATTGACGATTAAGCGCCGCCTGGAGCTGATGCTTAAGCCTTCAGTTCGGAAGTGCATTGCGGGCAGCGGACGGCTTTGATCGCGATGCTAGAAAAACAGAAAGGACATTCTTTTGTTGTCGGTTCGACCGGAGGCGCGTCTTTCTGCCTGCGCATTTTGTTGATCGCCTTGACCATTATGAAGACCACAAACGCCACGATCACGAAATCGATAATTGTGGAAATAAAAGCGCCGTAGCTTATGGTTGCCGCCCCGGCAGCTTTCGCCGCGGCCAGGGTTGTATATCCTTTGCCGGACAGATCGATAAACAAATTCGTGAAATCCATTTTGCCGAGCAGGAGTCCGATAGGCGGCATTAGGACGTCGCTAACGAGCGATGTTACAATTTTCCCGAACGCGGCTCCTATTATGATTCCTATAGCCATGTCCATAACATTGCCGCGCAT
>Ga0172379_10000679_pt1 | contig 81642 bp, 65 predicted proteins | sample GrowelOW334metaG_FD_119756 | JGI IMG/M metagenome (GOLD analysis project Ga0172379, IMG submission 119756) | Groundwater microbial communities from an aquifer near a municipal landfill in Southern Ontario, Canada - Groundwater well OW334 metaG | ecosystem: Environmental > Aquatic > Deep... | reverse complement strand
CATTATTTTATTATCGTTCGTTCCGGAGAAGATAAGGTTGCCCCGTTCCCAGGTTCCGTTATTGATAATATTGCCGGTAATTTCGATGTCGAAGGTAGAATAATTGTTTTCAGTAATAACACCATTGTTTGTTAAATCACCGATAACAGAGAGCTTACGCCAGTCGTTGTCTTTGGTTAAAGTTTTACCACTATTAATAGTTAAATTAAAACATTTTGCAGTTGAATTATTTACTACAACCTCTCCATCAATAACCACGTTGTCTGTTTCTGTGGGAACGACTCCGCCAATCCACGTTGTGGTTGCATCCCAATTTCCTCCAGAAATAGTTGAGGTAATCATACCCGGGGTAACTTGGGCTTGCATATAAATAAATGCCGCACCACTTTCCGGATTCTTTCCGGCTGTATAATTAGCCCCGATGATGTAACGTCCATTTTTGCAAGCCACTCCTGAACCAAATTCTCCCGACCATTCTGAGTCTGGATGAAATATTTTCTCATCAAAACTCCACTGATTTCCAATCTTCTTGTAGACATATACCGCCCCGGACTGATAAGCAATTTCACTATTGTTTTTGCATCCCAGCAAAATATAATCATTATCAACAGCTAGATCATAACCGAAGAGGGTGCTGTTATCAAAACCACTTTTTATTGTATCAAGCTGAGTCCATGTAGACTCATTAATTTTGCTAAAGATATATACTTTTTCCGGTGTTGTATTAACGTCTCCAATGATTGCAACGCCATTGTTTAAAGCAACAGAAGTTCCAAAACTTTTCCTCGCTAAACTATCGTTAGGAATTAACCTCTTTTTTTCGATCCAAAGGTCTTCTTCTTTTATAAAAATATATGCAGATCCATGCGTGCTATATCCGCCGTAACTATCGCCTGGTGATCCAACGAGAATACTGTTCTCATCGATGGCAATTGACTCTCCAAATTGTTTAAATTCAGTTGTTGATGTCGGTGTAAAAATTTGTTTTTCGTTCCAATTATTATTTTCATATTTAAAAAAGTAGGCTGCTCCTTTGTATAAATTAATGTCTGTCGCGGTAACAATAATTTCATCATTCAATATGGCTAAGTCAGCCCCAAACAAATCTCTTGCTGATCCATCACTCGCCATTAAAATTGATTCTTCGGTCCAAGCATTCCCATTTCTTTTGAAAACATAGACTCTCCCTTTAATATTAGTTGAATAAGTCCCGACGGAACTAACTATCACCCTGTCCCCCGAGATTGCAACTTTTTTCCCGAACTGATAATCTATATTGCCATCGCTCGCGGTTAATTTTGCTTGTTCTGTCCAGACAGAACCGTTCCAGTAAAAAATGTATGCAGAACCGGAATTACTTATTCCATTCGCGTCATCAAGATACGAACCAACCACAGCATAGTCTCCATCAATAGCTACAGCTCCATTAGTACCAAATGTCGCATAGTTTACTCCATCGGAAGAAAAGATTTTGTCTCTTTTATAATCTCCTATTCCCGCCAAAATACTGTTAATACTCAGTGTAAGTAGTAGTACAATTACTTTTAATGTCCAGCGTGTTTTCATTTTTTTCTCCTGATAAGTTTGATATTTACTTATTGAAAATGTTCAGTGGTTACTTTTTATTGAAAAATTGCGATTCGATATCCTTAAACATGGTCATCCAGTTCTCTCCGGCTGCTTGTTGCGTCATACTGCTTAAAAAACCTCCAACAGATTCATCTTTTTTTTCGGTTTTCATCGCATTGATGTCTACATCTTTCGGAATTTGGAAAAAGACCACCATTGTCGGCTTTCCGATTTCCACACAAGATTTAATTGATTTTGTTTTTCCGTCGTTAGCCGCCACTTCAAAATCAACCATTTTTCTTTCAATAAGACAATCAAAATCATCCGGGTCAAATTCCTTATCCTTATCGTAATCCATAATTTCGTTGTCTTCCAAAAGAAATTCAAAAGTATCTTCAAGTGACGATTCCTCTCCCTTCCCTTTACTATCAATTAATTCACCACCTACCTCAAGATATCCCTGCCAGGTGCCAACCCCATTTTTATCGAACACAATCGCGTGTTTTCTAAGATCTCTTTCATCCCACCATTGCGCAATCACTTTCGGTTCTCCCTCAAAAACCTCGCGCGCAGCTTTGCCAACAAAGGATAATGCCGACTTACCCGTTTCATTTAATTGGGCTTGAGAGACCAGTTTTGGAGTATAGTAAAAAGCGATATGCGGGAAAAGCGATTCATTAAACGTTGGATTTTTTTCTCCTATTCCAACCGCGATTACATTGATATCATATTTAGGTTGAGCATAAATCAAACTGAATACGAACATCGAAAGCAAGCAAATAACCTTTTTCATTTTGAACCTCGATTTAAGTTTATATTATTCTATTAGTTTCCGGATTTACTTTTCTGTTAGGATAATTATTGCCGCAGTTTTTGCAGAAAACGGCGTACGGGTTAACAATTGGGTACTCACACTTGGGGCATCTTTCTATCAATTTAGCTCCACACAACGAGCAGTATTTATCCTCTTCTTTAATTTCACAAAAGAAAGAACATTTGGGGCAAATTTTATAAAGATGCTTCATACTAGTTTTTTTTGTTTCCTAATCAGAGTCTAATTACATGCCAAATTAATTCTGATTGGAAATAGAATAAAAAACCAATAAATTTGAGTTAGCCAGTCATTAATGTTGATAGGTTGGTCAACATAGTTGATGTAATCGTCCACTTAAGAAGTAAGGTTCGATTTTATGTGCAGAATTTTTTTACTTTTTCTCTTTATCTCCGCAAATCTATCTGCAGAAAAAAATCTAAAATATTATGAGTGGAAAGAAGTAAAATTAAATTTTAACAATTTCCAGACAATCATTGGAGGGAAGTCAATTCATGATTTTTGGTTCTCTAGCACTAGTAATGATTTATATCATTTTAAAAACGATAGAATTGTTGGATATCACATATTTTCAAAGGGTAAAAATCGCTCTGTCCGCTATTATTATTTCAACGAAAAAATCTACGCGTTAATTGTTGGTGTTGACTGGAAAACAAGAATCTACAGAATTTCTTCAAGCATGCAATTTGATTATGGAGTTGTCTCTGATTCTCCTCTTTATCTTGTCGCTGATTTATCCAACAGCGTTTTAGTTGCAGGAGATTTTGGCCGGGCATTCATCCTAAAAGAAAACAGCTCTTTCGAAATTAAGACAAATATAAAAAGTCATCTTGCTGCGCTGCTAAAAAGAAAAGACAATTCTATAATATTCGGGGCAATAGACGGCAGCACATTCTTAATGAACAATTTAAAAATTACGGAGTTATCAAAGAATATCTCTAATCAAAATTGGTTCATCGGATTTTATGAGGATTTAAAAAGAACCGTTTACGCAAAATCAAATAAAGATGACATATTTGTTCTGAAGGGATCAACATTTATAAAAACTAATGGGGATATCTTTTTCCCCGGTTATAAAAGCGGCTCACACAATTTTATTGTCACTGTTTTTAATAACGTCACGAATAAAGAGCAAGACATAGAGCTGTCGTCGTTCCCATCAATCTTATCCTTTACTGTCTTTGAAAACGGCGGGTATTGTCTTTCAACAATCACCGGAAAAATTTTTAATGCCTCGCAAGAAATACATCCGTTATTTATTGATAAATCTCTGCAGTTTGGTTTGCTTCCCGAAATTCCAAATCCGCTTATTTTACGGAACAATCTTTTTAACGGCATTTCATCTACCGATCAGAAACGTTTTCTAAATTGTTTTGCCATTTATGATATCAATAAAGACGGCTGGCTGGATTGCGTGATGCCGGGGGGTGAGATCCCCGATGAACCCGTTGTCTATTTAAGCAATGGAGAAACCGGCTTTGAGCAAAAAAAAGAATTTGCCTCGCTGGATGAACGCTTAAACGGTACATTTTTCTGGAGCACTGACCTGAATAATGATGCGCAGCCCGATTTTATTTTTAATACCTGGCAAGATTCGGTTTACAAATATTTTACAGCGGATTTTGAAAATGGGAAGTATACGATTCATGAGCTCTTTTCTCTCCCCGTTAAAGCAGTGTACGGTTATCAACAAGCGTTAACCCTGAATGATTTTGATGCTGATGGCCTGCTCGATATTCTTTTAACCATCCGTTATGGTGAAGGAGGCGGAAAAGGAAAAGTTTTATGCTTTAGAAATAAAGGTGATTTTCAATTTGAAAAAATTATTACAGACTGGGAACCATTAACCTCCGGTTGGAATCAACAAACCATTTGCGCCGATTTAAACAATGACGGATTATCTGATGTTTTTATTTCACAAAATTACAGCAATGATTTAATCCTATTGAACGAAGGAAAAACGGTTAAATACAAAAGCCTTATTTATAACGAGGACGAACGAAATCAGCGTAAAAGTAAAGCGGTTTGTGTTGATTATGATAACGACGGTGATCTGGATATTATAACACTGGTTACTCAGAAAAATCTTAAATTATTTAAAAATGATGGGAAAGCAAATTTTGCGGCAACTGACTCAGCTTTTAGCGACGTAAACAATAAATTTGATGGGAACATTACAAATTTTTGTACCGGAGATTTTAATAATGATGGGTTCATCGATCTTTTTATCTCGGCTCTTGTTTCTTCAGAAATGCAAAATTATATTTTATTTAACGAAGGAGGAATAAAATTTAAACTCGCTGATCCGCACCATGGAGAAATAATATCAAACTTGGTTGACTTTGCCGCGTCGGATATTGATAATGATGGCGATCTCGATTTACTTGGCTTTAGTTCGTCAAGGCACTTTGTACTTCAAAATACAACCAACGACTCTAATTTCATTAAAATACATCTGCGGGGTATGGCATCAAACACAAATGCCGTTGGATGCAAAATCTGGCTTTACACAGGCGAAGGTTCGAATAAAAAATTAATCGGCTACAAACAAATTGGAAGCGATAATTTTTCTTATTCATCACAGGTATCCGCTCCGGTACATTTTGGCGTTAAAGCCGGGACAAAAGTTGACGTAGAAATCCTTTTCCCTCTTGGCAACAGAAGAATCATTAAAAATATTACCGCGCCAATGATATTAGATGTAAATGAGTTTGAGGGAATGAAAGGAACTTTTTTCAATTATTATCAAAACTTCTCAAATTTTTTCAGTAATTCTCTTGTACAAAAAAGTTTTATGTTTTTTATCCTTTCAATAATGCTCACTTTCTCCGTTATGCTCTTTGGAGAAAAATATCTCAATTGGAGAAGGTCAGCGCAAATCTCTATTTTTTCAATAAGTTTAATTATCTATTGGTTAGCGGCAAATTACTTTTCGATTGAAGATAATTATTTTAATTCTTCTTCTCCTTTACTAATAAATATCGCGTTCCTTGCGTTACCGCTTCTTTATAGTTTATGGTTTAATACGAACTTTACAAGAAAATCTGTTACTGAAAAAAACGAAGAGTTGCTGACGCTGGTTTTGAATTTTGCTCATGGGCAATGGGCTGCAAGCAATCTGATAAGTCTTAAAACATTAGCTTCAAACTTTAATGTACTGAGCGAAGACAAAGAATATCTAACTACGCTGGAAGAGCGTAAGGCAACCTACTTAGAAACGGTTAAACCTATCATCACGGAAATAAAGGAAAAGTTAAATTTACTTCCCGGAAAGTCAATCAATAAACCGCTCTTTGAAAAGAACTTTACCGACGTAAATGCTTTGCTCACACTCCAAAATCCGGATTATGAAACGCTTAGCCTGTATATAGAAAACTTAAGAATACATCTTGGCAATATCCGGGAATTACAACTGCAGAAATTTTCTGTTGATCCCGTTGATATAACAAAGAAAATAAAAAACGAGTATGATGCACTCTTAAAAAAGGAGAACATTGATTTTAGGCTTTACTGCGAAATAGATCAAACTAGTAAAGTTGTTTTAAAGGCGGAGGAGTTAGCCTTTGTTATGGATAATTGCATTTCAAATTCAATCAAAGCGCTCAAAGCAAAAGAAGATGACAAAAAAATAATTATTACCGTAAAAGAAGTGTCTCCTAAAATAGTAATTGAAATAATGGATAATGGAATTGGGGTTCAAGACAAAGAAAAGTTGTTCCATGAAGGGTATTCAAATCTTGGCGGAACAGGGCTCGGTTTATTCTCAAGTCTAAAGAAAATAAGTAGATATCATGGTAATATGTATCTTAAAGAAAGCACTCCATTCGACTCTACAATTTTTGCAATAGAATTATTGAAAGGATTTTAATGCGTAAACAAATTTTAATTATTGACGACGATAGAAATTTCTTAAATGATACAAAACTCTTATTGAAAAAAGAATTTGACTGTCTCACCACGGAATCAATTACGGAAGGAATGAAGATAATAAAAACGAACCCTCCCGACGCGGTACTCTTAGACCTTATGTTACAGAACGGCGAGAATGGGCTTGACGGCATTCAACAAATACGAAGAGAAGATCAAAATTTGCCCATCATAATGATTACAGACAACAGTTCAATTGAGACCGCTGTTAAAGCCATTAGAATGGGCGCCTTTGAATACATCTCGAAATCGAATAAGATTAACGAGTTGCGATTAGTAATTGAAAAGGCTTTCGATCTCAGAAACCTACGCATTAGAACAAAATCCGTTGAAGAAGAAATTTTTAATAAATTCGGAAATTTAATCGGGGCAAGCGAGCCAATCAAAGAATTAAAAGAACAGATAAATTTATTCGCGTCAAACGAAAGCACTATTCTTGTTACCGGCGAAAGTGGTGTTGGAAAAGAATTAGTAACCAGACAAATTCATCAAAGAAGTGATAGAAAGGATGAACCCTTTATAGTAGTAAACTGTGCGGCGATTCCGAAAGATTTAATTGAAAGTGAATTGTTCGGACATGAAAAAGGAGCATTCACCGGAGCTAACGAAAGGAAGATGGGTAAATTTGAACTTGCCGGAAACGGAACTATTTTTCTTGATGAAATTTCCGAACTGGATTTAAGATCGCAAGTTGCTCTTTTAAGAGTTCTTCAAGAGCGTGAATTTCAACGGGTTGGCGGGGTTAAAGAAATTAAATCCACTTGCAGGGTTATTGCGGCAACCAATAAAAATCTACAAAAATTAGTTGAGAAGAATCTCTTTAGAGATGATCTCTTCTACCGGCTGGATGTGCTTCCTATTAACGTTCCAAACCTTAGGGAAAGAAAAGACGACATCCCTTTGCTGGTAAAACACTTTATTGAAAGTACCGCGATTGATATTAAAATAAAACCTAAACCGGTTACAGAGGGCTCGTTAAAAATTCTGGCAGAGTATGATTGGCCGGGCAATGTAAGAGAGCTTTCTAATATTGTAACGCGCGCCGTTATCCTGTCGCAAAATAAACAGGAAATTGATTTTTCATTTTTACGGCAGACCAAAGAGAAAAACGAAGCGCTTAATGAAGTTCCGGTATCATGGGAGGATATGCTGCGCATGAGAAGAGTGGCAGCAAATAAAGCCGCGCGCCGTGTTGAAGAATTGTTCTTAACCGCTCTTTTAAAAAAGCATGACGGCAATATTGTGCAGGCGGCAAAAAGCATTGATGTTGAAAGAACTACTCTCCATAAAATCTTAAAGAAGATAAAGCAAAAAGATGATAACAGTTTTAGCTAAATACAACTTGCTGTAGAGAGTTTTTGAAAGAGGAGAGTCTGTAAAAGGAATTCCAATTCTGTTTTAAACTCCATCGCTCCTGTTTAAAGTGAGGCGGGTGCTGTTTTAAACTGCACCGTTCCTGTTAGAAATGAGGCGCACTTCGGTTGAAGTGAAGTCGCTGCCGGTTGATACTGCATCGGTGTCGGTTGAAGTGAAGCCGACTTCGTTTGAAATGAGATCGATGCCGGTTGAAACAGGATTGGTCCCGGTTGAAACGAGGTGGATGCCGGGCTGAACCGGGAGCGTTCTCGGTTTAAACCGGGAATAACTTCGTTTCTAGGCTGTTTTTGAGGTTTTTAGCTAAAACCGGACATGTTTTTGTGGGAAAATTCAATTCTTCGTTGTAGCCGTATAAACACAAATGAAATCATTTCTAAAATTTTACTGCTGTTTTGGTCATTCAAAACGGAGCGGTCTCGACCGCTCCCTACAATTGTTTTCTGGTGTTGTAGAGACGTTGCGCGCAACGTCTCTACATGAAACAAAGCACAATTGCCGTAACGAACCAAACGACAAATAAAAACCAAAGTTCAATTTGTTAATTGGTATTTGGTTTTTGTGTTTTCTGGTTTACCAGGCTTAGGGTTGAGGCGGCACGTCCGGTTTACTTTTCTTGTAAAACCGTTTGCTCATCTCGTCTAGGGAATCGTCCATACCGACGGTGTTTGCACCGTTCCGTCTGGCGTTTGCGTAAACCACCAGGGCTGCGGCGTAGGCTTCGCTCCCAACTTCCGTGTAGGTATCTTCCACCATTTCTGCAAGTTTAGCTACCTCCGTACGGATTGTTTGAAGACTATTAAAAAGATTTACATCTTTTTCCATTTCTTCAACGGAAAAATCTCTTGGAAGAAAGCCGCCGTCTTGCTTTACAAGAGCCAGGGCTTTGGTTGTAAAGATGAGATTTTTCCCTCCCAGTCTCGGCAGGGCTTTCAGTTCGTCGCTTGCCAGATCAATTAGGAAAGGGAGTTTTGTTTTGATATCCGCTATTGCCGCCATAACACCAGCAACGGTGTTCTCATCCAGCACAGCGCTTACTTTGTTAGGTACCATAGAACCTCCAATAAATTGGATTTTGTGGTAGGATATTAGTTAGACCACCCTCTTGAGTACCACACACCCGCAAAGGCAGCAAATGGCTGTAGAGACTTGCTCCCGACTACGTCGGGATAAACATGGCAAGTCTCTACGTTTTAATTCTTACTTCTGTATTCTGACTTCTTCTTATTGAAGTTTTACTTTTTACTTTTCCCTTTCTACTTTTTACTTAACCAGCATCATCTTCTTGGTAGACGTATAATCATTTACCCGTAACTGGTAAACGTACATACCGCTTGCAAGTGATGAAGCATCAAACTGAACAGTATATCTGCCCATCTCTTTCTGCTCATTTACAAGCGTCTTCACTTCGTTGCCAAGGATATCGAATACCTTTAACGTAACACTTCCGCTTTTCGGTAACTGGTAATTTATTGTTGTTACCGGATTGAACGGGTTTGGATAGTTTTGCGTAAGGGCATAGTCTTTAATTTGTGCAATGGAGGAGTAGTTCAGTTGCTTTATTGTTTTCTTCCCTAGTCCTTCCGTCGAACTTTCAAATATCCTTGAAACCACTGTCTTTACTTCCGGTTCACTGTCGGATGCGGTCAAACGGATTCTTACACTTCTTTCGCCGATTCCGGCAAGAGCTACAGAATAATTTATTGTTTCATTCTTCTTTACGGTTTGTTTCGTTATAGTAAGATTGTCAAGAACTGCAAGAACAACATTTGTGTTCGCGTCTAATAACTCCACCTTAAACAATAACCCCTCGGAATTATTTAACGATTTGGCTGCTTTTAAAGAATCATTTGTCTTAAATCTTACCGCATATTCAAGAGTGCTGTTATCATTAACCGGAAAAGGAACCGTAAGTAAACTCCCGGTAAGCAACGAATCATTTTTATTTTCAAATTCTACTTGTCCTCCATTTGCAGATACTGAGCTTACTGCGTAGTGAATTGTATTCTCCCCCTTTATCACTGAAATACCGCGTCCCTGGGTAAAAAGATTATTAGTTGCTTTGCTCAAGTTGTAATAGTTAAAGGGTATATTTGTTTTGCCAAAACTATAAGGAAGCGATGTATTTGTGTAGGTTATAAGCATCATGTCATCATTAGTTGAATTACCGAGCTGCATATCTTGAACATGCGTACCAAGGACAGAACAAGAACCCATCGCTGTACTTTTTACTACTTTATTATAATATCCCCCCATCGCGCTCCAGGCAAAAGCAAAATCATTATTTTCGGTGTTGTTAATGGAAATGTTATTAACGCCATCTTGTTCTAGATACGTATAGATGCTCCCCCAACTTGTCCCCGGTTTACCTCTGTAAAACACGGCGGCATCATCAACAATATAATCGCTCAACCATGTAACATGCGGAATATTGTTAATTACCGTTATGGAAGGCTTCCTGCTATCGTACCCGCTGCCTGTTGAGATAACTGCCAAGGAAGCTGATTGCAAAGTTACACCGGAGAGAGAAAACGAGAAAGGAATGTATTTGATAGCGGCGCTTTCTTCCCAAACTAAATGAAAATTGAAATTATTATTGTAGTTAATATACCTGTCTACTGCAATAGAGGGAGTTGTTGCATAATTATTTGAGTACGTTATTCTTTCTGCGTTAGGACTTTTCCACTCAATACAGCTTGTCCAATCTATTCCTCCTCTATAATATAAACCTCCGGTTGTTGTTGCTGTTGAATTTTCTTTCCAGACAGAGATAAATTTTTTAGTGTTACTATTTGCCGCATCAACAGAGGCCGCTATTACCGGCACCGCATTTTTTGTTGCGTAATCATTATCTGAGACATAAACAACAGAGCTATAAACCAATAACCCTTCGTAATTATATTTATCAAGAATTATTTGGTATTTGCCATTTGAGGTTTTTTGTTGATAGACAACAAAAATCATGTTTTCTACACCATCGATTACGGCAAGTGAAGGACTTTTTGCATCATAACCGCCTAAGGGTAGCCCATTATTTACAATGCTCCAGTTTAGCCCATTGTCGTCACTCATTTCCAGCCATACTTTGCCCAGACTTTCGTACGTCATAAAATTATAGCCGTAATTAACTGTTGTTACTATTTTACGTTGGCTGTTATTGGCAAAAGCAATGGAAGTATTGGAAAGTTGTGTGCCCTTGTAGTTTGCACTTACAGTTGCATTAGCTTCTTTGAATACTACCCCTGTCTCAAGTGCGTTTGCATTTTGTAGTGATGCGCTTGTTGCTGTGTTTGCAGACCAGTTTTGGAAATAAAATGTGGTGTTAATTCCGTTTATGGGTATTATTTGTGTCTGTAGAGCTTTGACGGAGTAGTAGGGTTTAGTTGCATCATTAGGATCAGGGTTTTGAATCAAGAAGATATTTATATTGGAAGAAGGGGATAAATCTCTAAAATCATTAGGTTGAGTTCCATTCTGATCAACCCACCAAGGATCTTTTATATCTTTTCTTCCTAAATCGCTGTTCGAGACTTCCGTTAGTACATTTTTAACAGTCGCAGGGTGTATCTGAACAAAATTTGCATCACGAAAAGGCTTATCCAATCTTATATTAAATGGTTCTGTTAATTTAAATTGTGAATTAATCTCATCCCAATCATGGTGTTTGTAATTAGAATTGAGAATTTCGGAATCTGTTTTGCCTGTGTGCGTTCTTCCATAAAGCAAATTAATTCCTAATCCCGAAGGAACATATTGACCATCAATATGGAGAAAAGTTCCGGTTTGGTTATCACCGGCTATTTTATTAGAGACTATTACATTTACCCAAAATATTAAATCATTTAAATAATTCTGCAAGTAATATTGCATCCTTTGTTTTTGCCCATAGGTAAAATAGGTTCGTTCCCCGTCTCCCGTTTGAGTGTCCATCATGTTGCCGTGATTTGGATTTGAAGGATAAGTTGAACCGCAATTATCAGCATCGCTTCCACCCGAACTTGCTTGAGCCGGTGTGTCACCAACCTTATCGCCTGCTAAATCCCAGTTGGCTGGACAAGTTTGCGTTGAAGTTCTAACAATATTTTCTAACCCAAATTCAATTTCATTAGTATGATATAATCCGAAACAATGTCCAACTTCATGGGCGGTAGTGGAAGATAAAGCGTAAGCGTAACTAATAACACATGCTCTACCCGGTACCCTGAAAGCAACTCCTTTAGCCCCGGCTTTGATACTTGGGAAAAAATAAATATTAAGCGCGTTTTGTACGGTAGGCTCCACCAAATTTATAACTGAAATTGATGAGCAATCAACCTCTTCATAATCAAACGTAGTACTGCTGGTGTTTAATATCAACATTTGATCTATATAAAATCTCATATCTACAAAAGCTTGAGCGTAGTATTTATTTAAAGTATCTATCGCCGCCCTGGCAGTTTGTTCAGACATTCCAGCACCATTTGCATCGCGGATGATATGCACCGCCGTTCTTATCGGCGTTTGAGCCTCTAAAAAAGGACTTAAGAAAAGAATAAATCCTAAAAGAAAAATGTTAACGTATTTCATGTGTGTTTCTCCTTTATTGTAATTAAAGTACTTGGTTTATTTTTTCCCGATTATTATCCAGGCGTAAGAATTTTTCCAGCCTACCGCCGCTACTATGTTTGGCTTTACTTGCAGTCCAAATATCCTTCTATCAAACTCTTCATTATATAATTCGGGATATTTGTACCAGCTTTTTCCGTTATAGTGCCAGACCATTCCATTATCGCCCCCTATAAAAACATTATTCTTATTACTTCCCCTTACCGCCCAGGCAAAGGCTCCAAGTCTGAACAACGCCGAACCGTTAGTTGTAGGGATAAATTCTGCTCTTGCTTGTTGCTTATTATAGACCGAGTGCCGGTAGACAAGTCCTCCCGCTAATATAAATTCCGAACCGGATGACCATAAACTATTAATATCAGCCAAACCATACGCGGGAAGATAGTGTTCGGTAGGGTGATAGAGAATCTCCGCTTTATTATTTTTGATTTCTAAAATAACATCTATGCTCGTGTTATAATCCCATCCGCAGCACCAGATATTTTTCCCATCCGGCGTACCGTAGATATCCGTTAATCTTACATCTGTTCCGCTTTCAATCTTCTGCCAATTCTTTCCATCGTAATGGGCTACGTTGCCAACGTTGCCTACTATGTACAAATCACTACTGCTCGTACCCCACATTTTGTTTACTGAAGCCAGGATACATTCGGTTTTTATTTGTCGCTGTCCATTAAACCAAGTTATTTGTGATCCCGAACTAATTACTATATTTGTAGGACTAAATGCTAAAACTGATTTTGCTGGGTAAGAACCTGTACTGGTATTTCCACAAAAGTCAAAAAATTGTAATTTAAAAAATTTCCATCCTGTTCCGTCCCAATGCACTGCATTGTAAGCATTATAATCTGGTTTACCAAGAGAGTCGTTCATATATATTTCACCAACTGCCCAGATATTGTTTTCATCTATTACGGCAACATCATAAAGCACACTGGGGTTATACTCGCCAAACGTAAATGTTTGCCAGGTAACGTTATGGCTGGTGGTATCAAGCGTGGTTGCTTGCGCTGTGTTGCTAACGGCTTTTGTGTTGTTGGCGGTTAGCTGCGCTTTAAACGTATAACTTTTATTTGGTAAAAGAGACTCAACGGTAAGTACCGTATCAAGATTGCCAAGCGTTATGCTTTGGTTGGGTTCGTTGTTTACGTACAGCGTAAGTGTGTTTTGTGTTTGGTAACCAGGGCTTGTTATTCTTACCCAAGCCTCGGTGCAGGAGACATCTTCTACGCTAAGGGAGAGAGACTCGCTTGGTCCTGTAGGGGATTTTTTGCAGTTAAAGTTTAACATTACCACAGCCAATAGTATGGCAACTAAGATTTGTTTTTTCATAAAGGTTTTCCGGTAAAGAGTAAGGAGAAAGTTACAAGTGAAAAGTAGAAAGTTGAGGAGCGCATAAAGCGCCGCCAAACCACGTAAAACGTGGCTGCATTGATAAAGGGGAAGACACCCTTATGTTGTTCAGTTCTAAAAAAAAATTTCATACTCCCCGGAGAATTAATCATGGAATAAGTAAAAATCCGCCGCGGCGGACTGCACAAAACGGCAAAAATATTTTCATGAATTTGAATATCGGACATCGAACAAGGAATAGTGAGTGATGAAATTTTTGTTTTTCGATATTCTCCATTCCTTGTTCGTTATTCATTATTTCTCTTTTGTTCTAGCCCGTCCAGATCAGGAATTGACAATTAGAAATCAACCCAAAACCGTCATGTCAGCTAATCAAAAAACAGCGAAATAACAAAAACATTTCACAATATTGGTGCCAACAGAAAAGGTTTGTTTTAATGCTAAAAAAGAGGGGTGCGTTTTTAAGCTGTAACGAAACGTTACAACCACTTGTAACGTTACGTTACACATGTAATAAAACGTTACACATGCCATGCTCGTTTTTCTCCCATCCAATTTGTTTTTCACTGCTTAGTGATGTTCCTAATTTTGCAACAGTGCCAACACATAAAACAAGAAAGGCAAAAAAGGAAATTGAAAAGGTTTTTGTTTTTCTCTTCCCTTAATCAACTCTCCATTTATGGTTGTGCGTTTCCAAAACCGCGTAATGTTTCCAAATATTTTTTTTGCACTTCAAACGGAGGAATTTCTTCTTCGTTTTGAAAATCTATTTCAACTTTCATTTCTTTCAAAAGAATGTCAAGAGAAGCAAACATTGGCTGCAACGGAAAACCGTTATCGCGTAAGTAATGGATAAGCTTCAAGGTTTTAAACCCGTCAAACCAGGTGTTTTTTTGCCGCTGCAACTGTTCGCCGGTTTTTGACGTACGTAAAATTTCCGTCCAGGTCTTTTCAAACTTCTGTTCTTTTAAAAACGCAAATAGACTTGAATGGATCTTTTCCGCACCTGCTAAAAATTCTTCCGCAGTAAAATTATTTGATAAAAAGAGTCGCAGCCACTCTTTCAAGATCAAAAACGAGTTGAAATTGTAGAGCAGGTATTCGTCTTGGATACGGCTCAAAAAACGGTTTACCCGTTGCCCGGTTCCAAACGGAACACGCCACGATCTGCGCGATGATGGATAAACCACAGCATTTTTTATTTCACCGATGGAAACATTTTTTGCAAGCTTTTCAAGGAAGTAAAAATCCTCGGCGGCTTTTTGTTTATTCATGCCTTCAATTTTTATGTAGCTATCAACATCGCAGACCATTGTAGAACCGATGGTATGAAACGCATAAGGCGAACCTGCAAACCGCAAACTTAAGACATAATAGCGGAGGAATATTTCGTAGCAAAGAATCGCTTCACGGTTTTCTTCGTTCGATAACGAATGTTGAAACGACGTAACCGCCGCACGCAAATCTTGCCAGTTGAACACTTCATAAATTTCAGTAAAATAATTTTGAGAAACTGTGCAATCGGCATCTAGACAAACAAGAATTTTTTTCTTCACTGACTCATAACTAAAAAGTGTAATCGCCATATCCATACCAATTTTACGCGCTAAACCAACTCCGCCGTTTTTCTCGTCCAACTCGTTCCCTGCGCTTGAGGCGTCAATCAATCCAGAAAAAAAATTGATTTGTGTTTTTTTATCGTGTAGATACGCCCGCAAAAACTTAAGGGTCTTTTGATTTTCTTCCTTCACTTCCTCACCGGAGGAACTCAAATTATTTATTACAAACAGAACGAGAATTTTGTCTGCATAACTATTATCCGCTGCTTGAAGTGAGGCAAGTAATCTTTTGATATTTTCATGTTCGTGTATGGCGGGGACAACAACGATCAGTTCGAATTCAGCGGACGGGCTCAATTCTATTGGACGAACTTCACTTCCATATTTTGCTAAATATTTTTTTACGTTTAACGGAAGAGGGGACATTTGGATTCGATTAGATTTTTTGCTTCGTCAAAATTTGCCTCGGGCAGCCAGTTAATAACAACGCCTTCCCGTTCCATTTTTCTAAACCAGGTCATTTGCCGTTTTGCAAATTGATTGATTGCGCCGCGTAGTTTTTGGAACAGATCGTTGTAGGTTAATTTCTTTTGAAGATACAAACCGATGTAACGGTATTCCAATCCAAAAAAGTTCAACTTCTCAAACGAAATCCCTTCGTTCACCAGATGTTCAACCTCTTCGATCATCCCGTTTTGCAAACGAAATTTCAGCCGTTCGGAAATTCTCTCTCTCAAAATTTTTCTCTCCGGTTGGATCCCTATTGTAAAAGAAGATACGTTTGCCTTCCCGGTCTGTTCGTCATCAACCTTTGCTTCCGCCACCAGAATTGCCTTGATGAGTCTTTCTTTATCAAGTAAATCGGTAGTGTTATGAAGTTTGAGATCAAGAGAAAGAAGCAACACCGACAACGTATCAACTTGCAATTCTTCCAACTCGTTTCTCCGTTCGGAATGAAAATTGGTTTTTGCAAGTTGATAATTTTGCAGAACAGAAGAAAGATACATTCCCGTTCCACCGGTTAAGAAAGGAGTTTTTTGCTTCTCCAATATCGATTGAAATGCTTTTGAGAACTGTTGGGTAAATAAAAAGAGATTGAATTCCTCGTCCGGCTCAACAATATCAATAAGATGATACGGTATTTGTCTGCCGTTAAGAAAAAATTCATGTAAATCTTTTCCCGTACCGATGTTCATTCTTTTATAAACCTGGCGGGAGTCGGCGGAGATAATTTCTCCGTTAAAATGATCTGCAAGGTTTGCGGCTAATTTGGTTTTCCCGCAGGCTGTAGGTCCAAGCACGGTAATGAGGTTATAGATCATTCAAGAAACACTAAACTGCAATCGGAAGTGAAATGTAAAAAATCGCTCCTTCTCCTAATTCACTTTCAACAGAAATAGTGCCTTCATGTTTTTTAATAATATTTTCTGCAATCGGAAGCCCTAAGCCCATACCTTCTTTCTTTCCCTGACTCATGAACGGTTCAAAGATTCTTTCCCGAACGCTCTCGGGAATTCCTATTCCGTTATCTTTAAATGAAATTTTTACCGAGTGAGGTTCAACCGTAGTAGAGACGAAAAGTTTTCCACCGTCCGGCATAGCATCGCAAGCATTCTTCGCAATCTGGTAGCATGCTTGATAAAATTCCTTTTTATCAATATTAACGTTCACATCATGGTCGAATTTCTTGAACAGCTTTACACCGCGGAACTCAACATACTCTGCAAGTTTGATGACTATTTCGTCCATCACTGCATTTAACGCTCTTTTTTTAAGGCGGTAAAAAGTTTTTCCTTCGGCATAGGCAAGCGTAGATTGAATAATTTCATTAACGTTTGCAACCTGTTCTATCATTAGATCAAGTATCTGCTGCACATCATCGGAAACATTTTTCCGTTTAATATGTTCGGCGAATTGTTTAATGGTAAGTACCGGTTTCTTAATGTCGGAAAGGATGAAGTTTGTTAATTTGCCAAGTGAAACAAGTTTGTCGGTTTTTAGAAGTTGATGTACAAGTTCTGCATTGGCAAGTGCAAGCGCCGCGTGAACGGAAAGCGCTTCAAGAAAATCGAGATCAATTTGCGTAAACGCACCGTTCGCGGAATTTAATAATTGCAGAACACCGATGATAAGCCCTTCGCGGTTTTTTATCGGGTAACAGATCATAGACTTTGTTGTGTACCCGGACATCTTATCAACATTACTGTCAAACCGCTCATCTTGATGAACATCAGGAAGATTAATTACTTCTCCCGTCTTTGCAACCCAGCCTGCAAGTCCTTGCCCAACCTTCAATCTTATTTCTTCGATATCTTCACCGCGCAAAACCTTGGACCACAATTCTCCTTTATCATAATCCAGAATATAAAGAGTTCCACGGTCGGCAGAAGTAAGTGAGGTTGCAGCTTCAACAATCGCACGGAGGGCTTCATCAATTTTAATATTTGAATTTACCTTTTCGGCTGCTTCAATAATAAGTTGAAGTTGATCTGCGGTTAATCCGACCGCTGCTTTATGTTCATTTTGAACGAAAAGAGAATTGCTGTCTGCGGAAGAAAGCAAAGGTTTTTCCTCTGCCATCGGTTCTTCGATAAAGGTTTTGTTATTCGAAGAATCTGAAACGCCCCAAAAACTATCCTCAATCGATTGCGTAACGTGTGGCAGAGTTTCCGTTTGTTCTGCGGATGGTGGGGTTTCTTTTTCAGGTTCAATTTCATCTGTGGGTGTTGTAGAAAAATCCCAGTTTATACTTTCGGGCTTATCTTCTTGAGTCTCTGAAAAATTATCTTGAACCTCATCTCCTAGATTAATTTCATTGAAAGTTGATTTAAATTTATCAGTATTGAAAGAGATTTCCGGTTCCTCCTGGGGGACAAACTCATCTACCTTCTCCAACTCATCATCCGTTGAAATAAACGGTTTAACATCAAAGGAAGGAGAAACAGAATCGAAGGTGAACGATTCACTTGAAATATTTTCATAGTCATCAGCGGTCTCTTTTGGAGTCTCCTTTTCACTTTCAGATAAATGTTCAATTCCTTGCAGGTTATTCGAAATTGTTCTGTTCGATGTTATTAAATTGTTCAGTTCTTTTCGTTTAAGAAGATAGAGGGTTGAGTTCGTTTCGGCAACCGCGGAAGAGTTTCGAGAGGTCATGGCGAGTAATTCTTTCTCGCCGAAAAAATCTGTAGCTGTTTTCAGGAAAATTCTTTGTCCTTCAATCGGCACAGAAAATTTGATTTTCACATCTCCTTCCAAAATCAGATAGATGAGTTCGGCAGAATCTCCTCCCTTATAAATGATATCGCCCTCTTTAAATTCTATAACATCCTTAATGTTCAAGATGAAGGAATATGAACTTTCGGGAACGTTTGAGAAAAGTTTATTTGCTTTTATTTGTAATATCGGTTTTATTTGGGTTGCCATTTTAAATACTATTTTTTTTCTTTATAATAATTATAATGAATTCTTTAGAAATTAGGAACGGAATAACTCATTTAAATGATATCGACCCTGTCCTTAGAAAAATTATATCACAAACGAGACCTTGCGGTATTAAGCGCCGCAGAAGTTATTATCCGTCGCTGGTTCAAGCAATTATTAATCAGCAGCTTTCGATAAAAGCCGGTGAAAGCATTTACAAAAAATTTTCCGCGCATTTTGGAAAACACGTTCACCCTGAGGATGTTGCGGCAACCTCCGTTGAAGAATTGCGGACATTCGGTCTTTCAAATGCGAAAGCAATTTATGTAAAAGATCTTTCTGAAAAAATTATTTCAAAACAACTTTCTTTTAAAAATATTTCTCAAAGATCGAATGAGGAAATTATTAGCGAACTGACAAAAGTTAAAGGGATCGGTGTTTGGACGGCGCATATGTTTTTAATTTTTACGCTTGGAAGATTGGATATTTTGCCCGTTGGAGATTTGGGGATAAAAAATGCTATCCGGAAAAATTATCACTTGAAAGAACTACCGGACGAAGCAAAGGTTACCGAGCTTTGCAAAAAGAAAAAATGGAAACCGTATCAGTCGATTGCAAGCTGGTATTTGTGGATGAGCCTCGAATTATAGTTCTCCCGAATTTTTCACTATTTTAAGAATCGAAAATCTAAATTTTACATCTTATAGCATGAATGAAGAACTCTTAATAGCTTCTGCCAAAAACGGTGACAGAAAAGCCCTCTCAGAACTCGTAAAGAAGTATGAGCAAACAATTTATAGTTTCGCTTTTAAGGTCTGTAGAGACCGCGAAAAAGCTGAGAATATGATGCAGGAAACTTTTTACAGCATGATTAAATCTCTGCATCAATTTGATGGAAACTCAAAACTTTCAACTTGGTTGTACCGGATTGTTGTTAATCACTGTTTAATGGAAGCGAGAAAAAACAGCCGCTATACTTTTGTTGAACAAGAAACCGACGAGAGTCTGTTCGACGAAAAATATATTGCGGACTGGTCAACACTGCCAATAAAAAATTTAGAAACAAATGAATTACGGACCATCTTGGATTCAGCAATAGATAAGTTACAACCGGAATACCGTGTAGTATTTACGCTGCGCGATGTTGAAGAATATTCTACGGAAGAAACGGCAAAAATGCTTGAACTCTCGGTCCCGGCAGTAAAATCGCGCCTACACAGAGCGCGGTCATTTTTAAGAAATGAAATAACAAAGGCATTTCAAAATTGAACGAAGAAAAAGTCACCTGTAAAGATGTGATGAGTCACATTTGTGAAAGTCTCAGCGAAGAAATCAATTCGCCGAAGTGTGTCGCAATTAAAGATCATATTGAAAATTGTGAAGGATGCAGAAGTTATTTCGATTCGGTTGAAATGACCATTGAGCTTTATAAAAAATGTACTGAAACACTCCCTGATGATCTCCATAAAAAATTAATGGATTACCTGGAGTTAACCGATGAACAATAAATACGATAAAGAGGAAAATTAGTATGCCCATTTTTGAATATCGCTGTGAATCTTGTAATGAAAAATTTGAAGTGCTTCATAAATCTTCAACAAAAATGGACGACGTTACGTGTCCCAAATGTCAATCGACAAAAAACAAAAAACTTCTCTCATCTTTTGCCGCTTCAGTAAGCTCCGGTTCTTCCTACGATGGCGGATGTTCAACCGGAACATGCGGAACAAATTACAGTAGCAGCGGCGGATGTGCTTCCGGTATGTGCGGGTTTAACTAACTTTAATGTAATGCGCCGGTTGTAAAACCCACCCCAAACGAACTTATACAACAATCACTAACAGACTATTATTCTCGGATGATTTTGGTAACAATGAAATACAAAAGTGAATTTATTGGAGAACTGCTTGGAACATTCATTTTGGTTTTATTTGGGTGTGGCTCCGTGGCTGTATCAATTTTATTTAATGCCTATCAAGGACTTATGCAAATTGCTTTAATGTGGGGTATAGGCGTTACACTAGCAATTTATCTAACTCGTCATATTTCTTGCGCACATCTTAATCCGGTTGTAAGTTTAGCAATGGTAGTGAGCAAACGAATGACTTCCCGAATGTTGCCAACTTACATTTTAGGACAGTTTTCGGGCGCGTTCTTGGCAGGCTTAACTATTTATATATTTTTTTCACCGTCAATTAGCAATTATGAAAATGTTCATGGAATTGTAAGAGGAACAGCCGAATCCATTACTACCGCAAAAATGTTTGGAGAGTTTTATAAAAACCCGGGAAGCTCAGCAATTGTTTCAATGCCACTTGCTATGGCAGCCGAAGCGTTTGGAACATTCATCCTTTTATTATTAATTTTTGCTTTGACTGAAGGATGCAATGTAGGGCGTCCTGATAATGCACTTGCGCCCTTATTTGTTGGATTGACTGTGACATCAATTATTGGTTTATTCGCGCCCTTAACTCAAGCCGGACTTAATCCAGCTCGTGATTTTGGCCCACGAATGGTAGCGTGGATATTTGGTTGGGGCAAGGCAGCTTTCCCCGACCAATCAGGCGGGTTTTTCTTAGTTTATATTTTAGCCCCCTTTGTTGGCGGTGTTTTAGCCTCTCTCGTTTTTGTAAAGGTGCTTGAACCTGCTATGAAAAATGCAACCGGAGAGTGTAGTTGCAAAGTTGATAATTCTAAAAAGAAATAATAATGACAAAAAAAACACGACTTATCATGGTTGGAGGTTTTCTGGGAGCTGGGAAAACCACCTTGTTATACGAAACCACAAAACAATTAATGAAAGAGGGGAAAAAAGTTGGTTTAATAACCAACGACCAAGCCTCTGAATTAGTTGATACAGCGTTATTATTACAAACTCAAGTAGAAGTTACCGAAGTAAGCGGAAGTTGTTTTTGTTGTAATTTTAATGGCTTTATTGATTCAATAAAACAAGTTGGTACTGAATCTCAAGCAGATATTATTATTGCTGAGCCGGTAGGAAGCTGTACCGACTTATCCGCCACAATCATGCAACCACTGAAGGAACAGTTAAAGAAAGAACTGATATTTTCTCCCCTCACCGTGTTGGCGGATCCATTAAGGCTTGCTGATATTTTGGACGGTAGAACTGCCGGATTACATCCTAGTGCCGCTTATATTTTCCAAAAACAATTGGAAGAAAGTGATATAATTTTAATTTCAAAAACAGATTTACTGAGTAATGACGAATTAGAATTCTTAAAAGAAAAAGTTAAACTCCATTATCCGGACTCGGAAGTTTTATCAGTAAGTTCTAAAACAGGTGATGGTATAGATCATTGGTTGAAATTAATATTATCGAGTACAAAATCCGGACAAAGAATTGTAGAGGTAGATTATGATACCTATGCTGAGGGGGAGGCTGTTCTTGGATGGCTTAATTCCTCTATCAGTCTAAAAGGAAATCAAATAAATTGGGATACAATAGTGACTAATCTCCTAAACGAGTTAAGTGCAAAATTAGATACAATGAAAATTGGGGTTGGTCATATTAAAGTCATTCTTGAAAATGGGGTTAACTATATTATTGGCAACATCACGGGAACAACAGAGACGTTATCTTTTCGGGGAACTGCAGGAATTTCTAATGAGGCACAAATTATTATAAATGCACGCGTTGGAATAAATCCAGAAACTCTTGATAAATTAGTAAAAGAGATTTTTGAAAAAGTCACTAAAGACGGAATAACGGCGAAAATAGATGCTTGGAAATGTTTAAGCCCTGGTTATCCCAATCCAACATTTCGTTATGATAAGGTGGTTGAGAATGAATAAAAAACAACCGGTGCTACTTCTAGTATAAAAAATTGCCGGAATAGTGGATTGTTTGCCGCTTAAAAATCCAAACTAATTGCAACTTCATTATTCCACGCTTGATAACTTTTCATACAATCAAGGAAAATAAGAATGAAACATTATTTATTAACAACCCTTCTGCTTATGTCAATATTCAGCTTTTTAGGTGTGGCTCAAGATGATCCCAAAACATCAATTTCTATTTCAGAACTAAAAGAGCGTTTTGAAAAAGATACAACTTTAATTATTCTGGATGTAAGAATGCCTGAAGAATTAGCTAGTGGTCTTGGACAAATTAAAGGGGTTATCAATATTCCTCTGCAAGTTCTTTCTAACAAGGTTAATGAACTTGAAAAATACAGAAAGAAAGAAATTGCTGTTATTTGTCGATCGGGAAACCGTTCGCGTACTGCAACGAAATTTCTTCTTGAAAAAGGTTTTCATGTAAAGAATGTTCCCGGCGGGATGATTAAATACCGGCAAAGCGAATAGCTGCTTATCTAGAATCAGTCTATTCAATCTCAATATTATATTTATCTAATAATCCCGGAATACCGGGCAAAGAAAACTTTGCCTTTTTTATCCGGTTCTTTTCCGGATCAATTGAGAAGTTATATGATGTCCGGAAATCAACTTTTTCCAGAACGCTATTTGCAAAGATAGCTCCCGATAGATCGCAATTTTCAAATGTTGAGTTGGTCAGATCGGCTTCTGAAAAATCGACCTCTTTAAGAACACAATCTTTAAATTTTGTTTTCTTTAACGAACGTTTGTAAAAAGAAGATAAGTTTAATTGACAGCTTTCAAAATCAACAGAAAACAAAAAGTCGTTGCGCCCTTCAAAGCGCAAACCCAAGAGTTTACAATCACTGAATTTCACATCTCTAAAAGCCGTTTTTACTGTTTTCGCCATACTCAAATCACAGTTCTTAAAAGTACACTCAATAAAATTTATCTCAGATAAATCCAGATTTAATAAGGTGCAATTAAGAAACGTGCAATTTTCATAATCGCCTCTATTCAACGGTTGAGTTGAAAAATCAACTCCTTGAAAGTTTTGATTTTCAATAAATGGTTTATCCATAATTTCCTTGCGGTCAATGTCTCTCAATATCATTACTTAAATTTTAAGACCACAAACGTTACATCATCTTCGAGAGAATCATCTTCGCGCCAATCTTTTACAACTTGCACAAAGTAACTAATAATTTCTTCGGGAGATTGTTCCGCAACTTTGATAAAATATTTTTCCACTTGCGGGTAATCGATCATTTCCCTACTCTTGCTAAACAATTCCGGGAAACCATCACTTAAAAGAAGGACCGTATCACCCGGGGAAAAAGAAAGAGAAGTCTCTTTATAAGGATAATCTGCAAATGCTCCAAGCGGCATAGCTTTAAGGCTTACCGTTTCAACTTCCTTTTTATCTTTCCGGTAAATTAGCATCGGCGGCATGCCTGCATTAGAATACTCCATCTCGTAGTTTTTAATTTTTAGAGCGGAGAAGCACATGTAAAGCGCGCCGAGATTCATTTCTTTAATCCCGCGGTTAAATCTTGTAAACATGTCGAGAAGGCTTAACTCATCCGCGTAAGCTGAGAACAAACTTTTTATAGCGGTTACCATTATCCCGGCTTTTACGCCATGCCCGGTTGCATCGCCGATAACGATGGTTAGTTTACGGAGGTTGTCGATATAAAAGTCATAGTAATCTCCACCAACCTCAGTAGCCGTCTTCATATAAACTGCAATATCAAGGTTTGGCAATTGGGGAATTTTACTCGGGAGCATCGAAAGTTGAATTTGCCGGGCTTGTTCAAGTTCTTTTGCTTTTCTTTCGTTTTCTTTTTCAAGCGCTTCGGCACGGATTTCGGATTCTTTTAATTGAAGTTGTTCTTTTTCGCGAAGCAGATTTATCTCCGCTTCTTTCCGTTCCTGTTCAATCGCTTTTTCAGAAAGTTGTTTTACCTCAAGGAGTTTTATTTCAAGATTTTTATTTGTTAAGGCAAAACTTCGTGCAAGATAAATAGACATTGAAAGAGGGATGCTTAAAAAGCCTATATACAAGAAAACCAACAGCCATTCAACCGATATAAATCTTGTATTTCCTAAGAAGTTTACCACTATAACAAAAGCTACAAGAAGGAAAAATCCGAAAAAGCCGGTTCCGATAATCCACGCTCCGGTTCTTTTGTGTTTAATTCCCAGAATAACAATGCGCATACCTTCAATTATACTGACGACAATAACCGAAACTAAAAAGAAATAAAAAACAGGTTCACTTTTTTGGACAAACCCGCTAACTACCGTTGCAATTGAGAGAAACACCGGCACCCAGAAAAACCTAATTGCTTTGCCGTAATAAATGGTATACAAGAATCGAATTAACAGGAGAAAGATGATAAGAATGTTGACAATATTAATAACAGAAAATAGGATGTAGGAAGAGCTCTGTGTAATAAAACGGAAGATCATTCCCTCTGTAAGCATAAACATAATTGAAAACGCAAAAAGACTATAATGAAGATTTGCTTTATCTTTTTTATGAAAGAAATAAATAAGCAAATGAATTAATCCCAACGCTAAAATTATTCCCGACAAAGAAATTTGAACAATGGTGTTAATGACGTCTTTCTGATCCGTCACAAAGATCGCTTTATTAAGTTCGGCAATTCTTAAAGTAAACCCTGGTGATTCGGTATAAAGTTTATAGGTCTTTAGGTAATCAAGATATTTGTTGTTAGAATACCTAATCGCGATCAAGTGTGAGTCTTTTTCATCGAAATAAACACCAAAGAGTGTTCGGTTGGGGTTATAGGTAATTTCATCGCCTCCGGATGAAACCGTTCCAAATTTTTTCACCAGTCTACCGTCAAGGTATACTTCCGAAGCGCCGTTCTGCAAGAGTGAAAAAGCTACCGTTTGATTTTTAAGAGAACTATCAATAAGAATTTTTAACCGGAACCACCCGATGCCTGTCCATGCATTTTGAGGAATGCTGTCAACATTAAAATTTGAGAGGAGAGAATCCCGGTCATCATAAACGTAGGCAGGGGAAGCCCAGACCAAAGAATCACCCGACTTATATTTCCAAAATCCTGAAATAGTTAAGCCCATTTTAGAACTATCAACATTTATTTCAATATCTTTAGATGTTAGATTTATAATCCCCTTTTGCTGGGCGCCGAGAAATGTTGTGATTATAAGATAACAATAAAGAAAGTTGAGTAGTTTAATTTTTCTCATCTTTTTCTCTTAGTTTACAGAAGGAAAATTACTTGTTGAATCAGAAAATCTTTATTGAAATTTAACAATAAAAAACCTAAGTTTTGAAAGAAAATTTTCAGAAGGCTAAAAAATGAACATACGCAGAAGCTTAATCGTGATAATTGGTATCGTCTTTTTCGTAAGCGGTTGCAAAACAACTGTTACTAACAGTGTTACTTTTAAAAGCATCGCTATAGGAAATATGTATATCAATTTTATGGGAGAAACTTTTACTCTAGTTCCTAATAGCTCAAAAACAGTTCGAAATATCCCTAAGGGGTCATATACTTATGCAACGTCATACGATATTCCTGCAGGTGTGACAAATGCTTCCACCAATGGGGCGGTTAATGGTTCGGTGCAATTAGATGCGGACACAAGAATAACCGTGCTTTATACCAGTTCCATTCAAGGAACGGGAACTACGTTAAATTATATTGTTAGCGCCTCTATTTCTTCTAATGATAAGGTTACGACCCCTACAGGCGGTATTTAGTTTTCCTATCTTTTTGTGCAAAAAAAGATTAGAAATACTCGATTTTTTAAATTGAGTTTCCCTCATTTTTTATTAAATTTCAGTGTCTAAATGGAGATAATTATGAATTTTAAAATCAACAGCAAACAATTAGAAAAACTGTTAGCAAAAGTCTTTCCGGCTATTCCGGCAAGAACAACAATGTCTATTTTGGAAAACTTTCTCTTTGAAATTGAAGATGGAGTTTTAACGGTTTCCGCAACCGATTTAGAGATAGCTCTTCGCACCTCTCTCAACGTAGATGCGAATGAGAATCTTGCAATGGTTGTGCCGGCAAAACTGTTGTTTGATGTTGTAAAATCTCTTGGCGATACAATGATCAGCTTTACGACTGAATCAAATCAAAAGATGAAATTGACTACAGAAAACGGCCAGTATGCTATTGGTTTTGCTTCCGCAGAAGAATTTCCAAAACTGCCTGTTATTCAAAAAGAAAAATCTATTACCCTCAGCGGGAAAACATTAAAAAAAGCAATAGAGAAAACATCCTTTGCAATAAGTAAAGAAGCTATGCGCCCGGCTATGATGGGAGCCTTATTGGAATGCACGGAAACCGGACTGACCTTTGTTGCTACCGATGGACACCGCCTTGTAAAATTTATTGACCGGAAAGTTACATTTCCTGATCACGAAAATTATATTCTTCCTGAGCGCGCCGTTGGTGTGCTTGGAAAATTAGTTAACGACAACGACTGTACGCTCTACCTTAGCGAAACACATCTCTCCTTTGTAATGGATGATGTAGAATTTAGTTCACGGCTCATCGCCCAAAAATATCCTGATTATACAAGCGTTATTCCAATTGAAAATGAAAATATTTTGAAACTCCGTAGAAGCGATCTGCACGCGGCAATTAAAAGAATGCTTCTCTTCTCAACCTCCAATTATCAGCAAGTAAAATTTTCTATTTCCGCAACCTCGCTGGAAGTTTCTTCGGAAGATATCGATAAAGGCTCAAGCGCAAAAGAATCCATTGCTTGCACGTATACAGGCGAGCCGATGGATATTGGGTTTAACACGGCGTATGCCAACGATATTCTTATGCATCTTGACGAAGGTGAAATTCAGTTCAAACTCCATTCACCGACCAAAGCGTGCGTAATTGAACCTGTTGAAAAAACAGAGCAAGAAGAATTGTTAATGCTGTTGATGCCGGTGCGGTTAAATAGTTAATATGGTATTGCAATCTCTTCAGTTAAAAAATTATAGAATACATGCAGACTCTTTTCTTACTTTTTCAGACGGAATAAATTTTATCGTCGGAGAAAACGGTCAAGGGAAAACAACAATTTTAGAAGCAATTTATTCCTTGTGCACAACGAAAAATTTTAAAGCCTCCTCGGACCAAGAACTCTTGCAATTTTCTGCAACGGAATGCGAAGTTACCGGAACATTTCAAGAATACACTTCGGACATCGTACGGATTTATTATTCCGGTTCTGAGAACAAGCGGTCGTTTTTAGTAAATGGAAAACAGATTTACCGGCCTTCGGAAATAATCGGCAAGTTCCCGATCGTTTTGCTTACACCTGAAGACCATCAGTTAACACAAGGCGCTCCTGCTGACCGGAGAAAATTTGTCGACGCGATTCTTTCGCAATCAAATCCTCTGTATATGGAAACGTTACTGGATTATTCCAAAACACTAAAGCATCGTTCCTTCCTTTTGAACAAGATGAAAGAAGATTTTCGCTCGGTCGGTTTTGATGAACTGGAAGCATGGAATAAAAAATTGGTTGTTGCGGGAAGCAGTTTAATTACTTACAGAAGTAAGTTTTTAACTTTGTTTAACACGTATTTATTGCATGCGTTCTCTTCAATTTTAAATGATGAGGAAATTCCTTTAATTGAATACCAGTCGACCGTTGCAAACGATGCTATCGGCATAGAAGAAAAATTTTTGGCGCAGTTAGCAAAAAGACAAGATGAAGAAATAAGAAGAGGAACTAATCTCGTTGGTCCCCACCGTGATGACTTCTTATTTTCAATTAATGGAAAAGCATTAAAAGTTTTTGGATCGCAAGGGCAGCATAAGACCTTTCAGGTTGCACTGCGGTTTGCACAATTTTTTTATATGAAAGATATTCTCGGAAGAACGCCTGTCTTTTTGCTTGATGACGCCTTCGGCGAACTCGATGCAAAGAGAGCTGCTCACATCAGTAATTATATCCGCAATGTTGGACAGGCATTTATAACCGCAACCGATTTGGCAAATCTCTCTTTTTTGCTGCGAAGCGGAAACGATAAAGTAATAGAAATAGCTAACGGGAAAGTTTCCTATGCGTAGCCTGAAAGTAAAAAGCCTTGCGGAACTTCTTGCAAGCGAACCCGGCTTACGAAAAATAAACGCTTTCGTTAAAGAGAACGAAGTGATAGAAAAATTTTACGAGATCTTTCCTGCATTTGAAAAAATAGTGGAACCTCAAAAGATTGAAAGGAAAGTACTTCTGCTAAAAGTAGAAAATCCGGCATGGCGGAATGAACTCTTTCTTCAAAAAGAAAAATTGGTTGAAAAGATCAACGAGTTCTTCGGCGAAAAAAGAATTAATTATTTAAAACTAATTGGATAAATACAAGTTGGCGTTTTGATCATCAAAAGCTAAAAAAACAAAACTGAACTTAATACTGGAAAAATAAATGGCTAACGGAACAAATAAGAACGAAGAATACAGTGCGAAAAATATTAACGTGCTTAAGGGACTCGAAGCCGTGCGCATGCGTCCCGCAATGTACATCGGCGATGTTGGTCAGCGCGGTTTGCATCATCTCATAAATGAAGTAGTTGATAACAGCATTGATGAAGCACTTGCCGGTTATTGCGACACTATCAAGGTTACGATCAACAAAGATGAAACCGTAACTGTAGAAGATAACGGGCGCGGCATCCCGGTGGATATGCATCCCGAAGAAAAAATATCCGCACTTGAAGTAGTAATGACGGTCTTGCACGCGGGTGGAAAATTCGACCATGATTCCTACAAGGTTTCCGGAGGTTTACATGGTGTGGGTGTATCCGTTGTTAATGCACTTTCCGAAACATTAAAAGTTGAAGTGAAACGAAACGGGAAAGTTTACCGGCAGGAATATGACCGCGGCGTTCCCCGTTATACGGTAAAAGAAGTCGGCTCGGCAAAGAAAAATGAAACCGGTACAACCACTACATTTAGGCCTGACAAGCAAATCTTCAAAGCGACAAAATTTAAATTCGATACCGTTGCCGAAAGAATGCGCGAGCTTGCTTATCTAAACAAGACCATCACTATTTTGGTTAAGGACGAAATCGAAGGCGAAGACGAAACGTATCATTTTAAAGGCGGCTTAATTGAATTCGTAAAATATCTTGATGCGACCCGCGAAGCCTTTCACAAAACAGTTTACATCGAAGGCGAAAAAGACGGAACACCGATTGAAGTAGCTTTCCAATACAACAGCGGTTATGCGGAAAATCTTTTCTCTTACGTTAACAATATCAACACACACGAAGGTGGAACACATCTCGTCGGTTTTAAAACTGCCCTTACGAGAACGCTCAACAATTACGCTGCTAAAAATGGGCTAATCAAAAATGATAAAATCCAACTTACCGGTGATGATTTCCGTGAAGGATTAACCGGCGTTCTTTCTGTAAAAGTTCAAGAACCGCAATTTGAAGGACAAACAAAAACAAAACTCGGCAACAGCGAAACAAAATCCGCCGTTGAAACACTTGTTGGTGAAAAGCTTTCAGAATATTTGGAAGAAAATCCTTCCGTCGGTAAAAAAATAATTGAAAAATGTACACGTGCCGCAGAAGCCCGCGAAGCCGCGCGTAAAGCACGTGAACTTGCAAGAAGAAAAAATGCGCTCGATGGATTCGGGCTACCGGGCAAACTCGCTGATTGTTCGATCACCGATCCGGAACATTGCGAAATGTACATCGTTGAAGGTGATTCCGCGGGCGGTTCTGCAAAGCAAGGAAGAGATAGAAGATTCCAGGCAATCCTTCCTCTACGCGGAAAAATTTTGAATGTTGAAAAAGCGAACATGAATAAAATTCTGGAAAACAACGAAATCAAAGCAATGATCTCCGCAATTGGTGCAGGTTGGGGAGTTGATTTCGATGCGCTAAAATCACGTTACGGAAAAATTATTCTTATGACCGATGCCGACGTTGACGGCGCACATATCAAAACGCTGTTGCTCACCTTCTTTTACCGCCACATGAAAGAGCTGATTACAAATGGAAATATTTTTATTGCACAGCCTCCCCTTTACAAAATTAAAAAAGGGAAAGAAGAATATTATGCGTATGACGATGCGGAAAGAGATGAAATCTTAAAAAGATTTAAAGGAAATGGAAAAGAAGTTGTGGAAGATTCAACCGAAGAGATTGTTGAAGAAGGAGTAATTACTACTAGAAAAATCGTTGTCTCCCGTTATAAAGGTTTGGGAGAAATGAATCCCGAACAATTATGGTCCACCACAATGAATCCGGAAACAAGAACAGTATTACAGGTCTCACTTGAAAGCGCTGCTACGGCAGACAAAATTTTCGAGACCCTTATGGGTGACGCCGTTGAACCACGACGCGCCTTTATTGAAAAACACGCTAAGTACGTAAGAAACCTGGATATATAACTCATTTAAAAAATAAAAAACAGTTTTTAATAAAAATTTAGATACACAATGGCAAATCTTTTTGAAAAAGTACTTCCTGTCTCTTTAGAAGAAGAGATGAAATCCTCATACATCGATTATTCAATGTCCGTCATCGTTTCCAGGGCGCTCCCTGATGTACGTGACGGTTTGAAACCGGTTCACCGCCGCGTTCTTTTCGGAATGCACGAACTTGGAATGTCGTACAATAAAGCATATAAAAAGTCGGCAAGAATCGTCGGTGAAGTGCTTGGTAAGTACCATCCGCACGGCGATACGGCGGTTTATGATTCAATGGTGAGAATGGTGCAGGAATTTTCTCTCCGCTACCCTTTAGTTGATGGACAAGGAAACTTCGGTTCCGTTGACGGTGACTCGCCTGCAGCAATGCGTTACACTGAAGCGCGTCTTGCAAAAATTGCCGATGAAATGCTTCGCGATCTCGATAAGAACACCGTTAACTTTTCATCAAACTTTGATGATACTCTTCAAGAACCAACGGTAATGCCTTCGTATCTTCCTAATCTTTTGGTGAACGGTTCAAGCGGAATTGCGGTCGGCATGGCAACCAACATTCCACCTCACAATTTAAGTGAAGTGATTGACGGCTTAGTTGCGATGATCAAAAACCCCGACATCACTAACGAAAAATTGATGAAGTATGTGACGGCGCCGGATTTTCCGACAGGAGGAATCATCTATGGTTATCAAGGCGTAAAAGATGCCTTCACAACCGGAAGAGGGAAAATAATTGTTCGTGCAAAAGCGAATGTTGAAACACAAAAAAATGGAAAAGAAAGTATCATCGTTACCGAACTTCCATATCAGGTAAACAAAGCTACACTTCAAGAAAAAATTGCAGAGCTTGTTCGGGACGAAAAAATTAAAGACATTTCAGCAATCCGCGATGAATCCGACCGCGACGGCATGCGCCTCGTTATTGAATTAAAACGCGATGCAACTCCTGCCGTGGTTTTGAACAATCTCTTTAAGCATACATCGATGCAGGTAACCTTCGGTGTAATTATGCTCGCACTTGTGAACGGCGTACCGAAAGTGCTTACGTTAAGAGAAACAATGTTTCATTTCTTGAATCACCGGATGGATGTTTTGATCCGGAGAACACAATACGAACTTGACGCCGCCGAACGCCGCGCACATATTTTAGAAGGCTACATCATCGCACTTGATAACATTGATGAAGTGATTGAGACGATTAAAAAATCGCGCGATGTAGAAACCGCAAAAAATAATTTAATCAAAAAGTTCAAGCTTTCCGAAATTCAAGCTAAAGCTATTCTTGATATGCGTTTGCAGCGTCTAACCGGACTTGAACGCAAAAAAATTGAAGATGAATACAAAGAAACAATCAAGCTGATTGAAAAATTAAAAGGCATTTTAAGCAGCGAAGAAAAAAGGTTCCTCATAATTAAAGATGAACTCCTCCTTCTTAAAGAAAAATTCGGCGATGAACGCAGAACAGAAATTATTTACGACTATACCGAATTCTCTTTGGAAGACACAATCGCCGAAGAAGATGTTGTTGTAACAATTTCTCATAAGGGTTTTATTAAGCGATTCCCGGTAAGCGGCTACCGCAAGCAAGGACGCGGCGGTAAAGGCGTACACGGTGCAGAAGCAAAAGATGAAGATTTCATTGAACATATGTTTGTCGCTTCTACACATCAATACATTTTATTCTTCACCGATAAAGGAAAATGTTATTGGCTGAAAGTTCACGAGATTCCCGAAGGTGGTAGAGCAACGCGCGGTCGCTCAATCTTGAACTTAATCGAAAAAGAAAAAGATGAAGACATTACGGCATTTGTAAATGTTAAAGAATTTAAAGATGATCAATACCTGATCATGGCAACGGCACAAGGAACAATTAAGAAAACCGTTCTCTCCGCTTATGGCAACGTTCGCCGCGGAGGAATTAACGCCATCAACATTAATGAGGGCGATAGATTGATCGCCGTTAAAATTACCGACGGCACAAACGACATCGTACTTGGCACATCGCATGGACTCGCAATCCGCTTCCACGAAAAAGATGTGCGGGACATGGGCAGAACCTCTACAGGCGTACGCGGAGTAAAACTCGGTAAAGATGATCTGGTTGTTGGTTTGTTGGTAATTAAACGTCAAGGAAGTATTCTTGTTGTAACCGAAAACGGATTTGGAAAACGCTCTGACATTAATGATTATCGAATTACCAAACGTGGTGGCAAGGGCGTTATCACAGTAAAAACCACTGATAAAGTCGGTAAGATGATCTCGATGATGGAAGTAACCGATAACGAAGAATTAATGATCATCAGCTCGCAGGGAATGGCAATCCGCCAAAGTGTAAAAGCTATTCGCGTGATGGGAAGAAACACCCAGGGCGTACGCGTTATCCGCTTAAAAGATGACGACGCAATTGCAGACATCGCTAAAGTTGTTCCGGAAGATGAAATCGTTATAAATGGAAGTGATGAGTTACCGGTATGAAAATGAAACATCTTATAATCGGTTTTACCGGAGGAATTGGACGTGCAACAGCAAAAGCCTTATTGGAAAAGGGTGAGTCCGTTGTTGCCTTGGTTCGTAATGTTCAAAAAGGCGAAAAGTATGGTCAGGGATTATCCGGTATTGAATTCGTTCAAGGCGACGCAACAATTCTCGCCGATGTTGAGAAAGCTTTAGCAAACTGTTCAACACTTTTTTATTGCGTCAATATTCCTTATCCCAAATGGCAAACCGAAGCGAGGGAATTACTTTCCGTTTCTATTACGGCAGCAATAAATAAAAAAGTAAAACTGGTTTTCCCGGGAAACGTCTATGTTTTTGGCAATGCTCAGCAAACGCTTGTAAACGAAGGGCATCCGCACGCAGCAACTACCAAAAAGGGAAAAATAAGAATTGAGATGGAACAGATGCTCGTACGTGCAAATAAGGAACACGGGCTTCGTTACAGCATTATCCGCATGCCGGATTTTTACGGTCCTTTTGTAATAAACGGTTTTTACGATAAAATTTTTCAAAATGCTTTGCGCGGAAAAAAATTACAATGGTTTGGCGGTTTGAATGTACCGACAGAATTAATCTACATTGAAGACGCTGGTGAAGCGATGGCGCTTGCCGGACTTTCATTTAAAGGGAACGAAATGCAGTTCAACGTTCCCGGCTATTCTGAAACGACTGCAAAAAAGTTTTTAAAAGAGATCAGCCGACAAGCAGGGAAAAAATCGAAAATCTCTTCACTTAATATTGAATTTCTCGTGGCGCTTGCGGGATTGTTTAATCCGATGGCAAAAGAATTTAAAGAGATGATGTATTTAAAAAGCCAACGCCTAATCATGACCGGCGAGCTGTTCCGCACATTCTTTGATACGCTTCCGGCAACACCGTACGAGGAAGGCATTCGTAAAACTCTTGAATGGACAAAAAATTATTTCAAATAGAAAATGAAATTCTCAAACAAATCTCTTACGAAAAAGCGGACCCGTAAAACTGGGATGCCTCCCGGCAGTTTGGTTTTTACCGGTGAACAAAAATTAGCACAACCCACTCTTTCACTTATCAAATATTCAGAAACCTCTTGCGAAGTAATTGATTCTCTCCGCGCTGAAGATATTTCTTCTTCTATTAAAACAAACGGCATTGCCTGGATAAACATTGAAGGAATTCACGACACCGCTCTCGTTGAAAAAATCGGTGAAGTTTTTCATCTGCATCCTTTACTGCTTGAAGACATTCTCAACCCGCAGCAGCGTCCCAAATTGGACGAATATGATGAAGTTGTTTTCATAATAGCAAAAATGCTTTTTATGGATAAAAAGCAGGACAAAATTATTGATGAGCAGGTAAGTTTTGTGCTCGGTAAAAATTTTCTTCTAACGTTTCAGGAAAGCAAACCGGGCGATGCGTTCGACGTTGTGCGGGAAAGGGTAATTAACAACAAAGGAAAAATCCGGAAGGAAAAATCGGATTACCTCTGCTACCGCTTACTTGATGCAATTGTAGATAATTATTTTGAAGTGCTCGAGAAAGTCGGGGATAGGCTTGAGGACATTGAACTGGAAATAATTCAAAACCCTGAGAAAAGTTCTATTCAAAAAACGCATGAATTAAAACGCGAACTTATTTATCTAAGAAAAATCACCTGGCCGCTTCGCGAGGTAATTAATAATTTCCACCGGGGCGAGCATTCCTTAATTAACCAATCTACAAAAATTTATATGCGCGATCTGTATGACCACACTATTCAAGTTATTGATACGATTGAAACATATAGAGATTGGCTTTCGGGACTCGAAGATTTATATCTTTCAAGCCTCAGCAATAAGATGAACGAGGTAATGAAAATCCTCACGATGATTGCAACGCTTTTTATTCCGTTGACTTTTATTGTGGGACTCTATGGAATGAATTTTAAGTTTATGCCTGAACTTGATTGGAGATGGGGCTATCCGTTTGTGTGGGGAATTATGATTTCATTAACCATTTTCATGATCTTTTATTTTAAAAAGAAAAAATGGTTTTAACTATCTTTTTACTTTGACCTTTTTACTTGCCACTTATTTATTTCTTCTATTAAACAGAGCTTTTTTATATAGATCAAGGTACTGAAGTGCCGAAACGTTCCATGAATAATCATGTTCCATCCCGTTGAACATAATTTTTTGCCAAGTATCTTTTTCATTGGTATAAGTTTCAACAGCCCGTTTTACTGTTGAGAATAAAGCTTCCGGTGAATACTCGGTAAAAGAGAACCCGTTCCCGGTTTCCAAATCTTTTTGTTTTTCCTCATGCCAGTCTTGCACGGTGTCGGCAAGTCCGCCGGTTTTCCGTACGATAGGAACGGTTCCATATTTTAAAGAATAGATTTGGTTTAATCCGCATGGCTCATACTGTGAGGGCATAAAAAAAATATCCGAACCGGCTTCTATAAGATGAGAAAGTTTATCATCGAACGTCAAAGAAATGGAAACTTTCTCGGGATACGTATACGCAAGGCTGCGGAAAAGATTTTCAATATGATTTTCACCTGTTCCCAAGATTACCCATTGCGCAGGCAAACGCATCAACTTATACGCAGCTTTTTCAAAAAGATCAAATCCTTTTTGGGCAACCAGGCGTGAAATAATTCCGATAAGCGGAACGTTTTCTTTATATGGAAGGTGTGAAGCCCCAAGCAAATATTTTTTGTTATCCGTCTTTGTGGCAATATTTTTTTTAGAATATCTAAAAGGAAGAAGCTTATCTGTCTGAGGATTCCAGATGGAATAATCCACTCCATTCACTATTCCAAAAAAATCATTGATCCGGGAACGGAGTACTCCTTCTAATCCGGCTCCGTATTCCGATGTTGTAATTTCTTCCGCATAAGTTTTGCTTACTGTATTAATAACATCGGCATACATTAAGCCTGTCTTTAAAAAGCAGAAACTTTTCCAGACTTCAATCGGTCCGTTTGGATAAAAAAGCTCGGGACGGACTTCTGCCTTTTGCACAGTTGCGTAAGGAAATCTTCCCTGATATCCTATATTGTGAATAGACATTACCGTTGCCGTGCGATGAAAAAATTTATCCCAATTGTAGTTATCTTTTATGTATAAAGGAATGAGTCCGGTTTGCCAGTCATTGCAATGAATGATATCCGGCTTCCATTTCAAATGTTGAAGCGCTTCAATAACCGCTTTTGAATAAAGGATGAAGCGCTCGTCTTCATCGGGATCGTTGGTATAAATCTTAGGGCGGTTAAAAAAATAGGGGCAATCGAGAAAATAAATTTCGACTGAAGAATTTGGCAAATGCCCCAGATAAACATCTACGTTATGGACGTGTCCCGCTACACGGATGGGCATCGTGCCAATAGACCAATCATAGCTTAGATCAAAAAGCGAGTGATCTATCTGAGCATATTTGGGGATAAAAATTTTTACATCTTCCCCTAATTCTTTTAAAGCTTTAGGTAAAGCTCCGATAACATCTCCGAGTCCTCCGGTTTTAGCAAAAGGATACGCTTCGGAAGCGGCAAAGGCTATTTTCATTCGGAATTAATTTTCTTCTTCGTTTAATTTTTTTGATCTCTGAGCAAAGATCAACGATTATGAACTGAGGATAGTTCTATCACCATCAAAAATCGTTAATCACCATTTAAATTACGCATACATCAATTTCCCTTTAGGCTGCGGAATTTTTCGCCCAAGTTCGGTTGCAGTTTCTATCCATTCGGTAATTGCTAATTCGGCATTTTCAAGAGCGTCTTTGTACGAAGAACCATCCGCTTTACAGCCTGGCAGTTCCGGCACTTCTGAGATAAATGATTTGTCTTCCTCACTCCAAAAAATGATAATTTCATATTTGCTCATTTTAAATTTTCTCCTAATCTATACTTCAAAATTAAATCTCGAACTTGTTTCACCTGATATGGTTTAGCCTCTGATCCTCTTGCCAGCAAATTTAAGATTTCCTCAACATTTTCTTTATAAAAAATATGATGACTCCCCTTTATTCTTGAATTAAAGTTAAGAAAGTGAAGCAAGCCACACAAATTATCAAATGAAATGCTTGCATCAGCAACACCACTTAAAACCTTCGCCAGTATTTTTTTATGACTACTCATGATGAAAAAATTACTTTCGTGTTCTATCCAGATACTTTGCCGCATCTTTCGCAAAGTACGTAAGAATCATATCAGCACCGGCACGTTTAATTGCAACAAGAGATTCCATCATCACGCGTTCGCCGTCAATCCAGCCATTTTGCGCTGCTGCTTTTATCATTGCAAATTCACCGCTGACTTGATATGCCGCGGTTGGTAAACCGAATTTTTCTTTCACGCGATAAATTACATCAAGGTAAGCGCCGGCTGGTTTTACCATAACAATATCAGCGCCTTCTTCAATATCGGATTCAACTTCACGCATCGCTTCGTTTGTGTTTGCAATATCCATTTGATGGGAGCGTCTATCTCCAAAAGCAGGTGTTGATTCAGCCGCATCGCGGAATGGTCCGTAAAAACCGGAAGCATATTTTGCCGCGTAACTCATAATTGGAGTTTTTGTAAACCCTTTATAGTCAAGAGCTTTTCTTATTGCGATAATTCTTCCATCCATCATATCGGAAGGAGCAATGATATCGGCGCCTGCTTCAGCGTGAGAAACCGCTTCTTTTGCAAGAAGAGAAACCGTTTCATCATTTAAAATATCTTCGCCGTTCAGAACACCACAATGTCCGTGCGAGGTATATTCACAAAGACAAACATCGGTGATCACCAGCAAATTTTGCACATTCGCTTTAATTGCGCGAACCGCTTGTTGAATGATTCCGTTCGGGCTGTAAGCCTCTGACCCGACTTCGTCTTTGTGTTCGGGAATTCCGAATAGAATTACAGCGGGAATTCCAAGCGCTGCAACTTCTTTACACTCTTCAACTAAAACATCGATCGACATTTGAAAAACACCGGGCATCGATTTAATCGGGTTTTTTATTTTTTCTCCCGGAACCGCAAAAAGCGGATAGATGAAATCATCTTTTGTAAGAATCGTTTCGCGAACCATATCTCGCACTAACGGATTATAACGTAGTCTTCGTAAACGTTTTAACGGGTAATTTGCCATACATACTCCAAATCAGATTAGAAATAATTTTCTCTTGCTAAAATTACGAAAAAATACTTTTACGATTGTTCCGGTCAAAAATTTTCACCTTTTCAACTTTACTGAAGAATTTCTTTCAACCAGTCACTTATTATCCCTAAAGCGACCGGAGAAAACGTTTCTTCAATTTTGGCATACTCGTTTGGCGAACCTGTTTGCGCTGTTTGAAAAGTGTGATTTAAACCGGGCAAAAGCATCGTTTTATAATTTTTATTTTTTCCTTTTTTAAGCGCTTGTTCTATTGCTGCTAAATCTTCTTTTGGCGGAACTTGCAAATCTTTTTCTCCATTTAACGCCAACACCGGGCATTTAACTTTTTCCAGCGCGGGAACCGGATCGTAGGTTAAGAAAAATTTAAACCATGGGCTTGATGCCGTTTTACTTTGCCGTTCGACAAAAGTTTTTATGTCGCCCAATTCTTTTTGTTCACTTTCCGGAAGTTTTTGAACAAACTCTTCAAGCATTTTCTTTACACGAACGGTTGCATCTTCCGCATTTTTACTGTTTCGTATTTCCGAATAAATGGCTTTTGATAGTTTTATATTTTTTTCAATTGCTTCATCGGGAACTGCGTTTGCTTTAGAAATTAATTCTGCCTGCCGAATGAGAATTTCTTCTCCGGTTAAACCGGGTCCCGCCAATAAAACAATAAATGCAATATCCTTTCGTTCCGATGCAACCAGCGGTGCGATCATTCCCCCTTCGCTGTGTCCAATCAATCCAATTTTATTTTGATTTACTTCTTTCCGCGTTTTCAAATAATCAACAGCAGCATTAACGTCTTTTACAAAATCAAGCGTTGTAGCTTTTTTATAATCTCCTGTAGAACTGCCTCCGCCACGGTCATCAAACCGAAGCACGGCAAAACCTTTCTTCGTCAAATAATCTGCAATTACAAGAAACGGTTTGTGATTAAAAACTGTCTCATCTCTATCCTGTTTACCTGATCCCGTAATTAAAACAACCGCCGGGAAATTATTTCCTTCCTTCGGAAAAGTGAATGAACCGCCAAGTTTAATGCTGTCAATTCTATTTTCAAACACGACTTCTTCATCATTATACGGATACGGTTTTACCGGAAGCTGCGGTCTTTTTGCCTCTTCAACTTTATCTATTTTTTTCATGTTAAGCGGAAAACTGTATGCACCTTGCGACCAAATACCTAGTAACATCAAACTGTCTTTGTTGTACACCGCCGAATAATTTCCACCAATCGCTGCAACCGTAAAAACTAAAGAATCTTGTAAGGAGGTAATTTTATCAACTTTAATTCCATACTTGCTTTGATCGGGGCTGTCCATCGTTGCGCTGAACGTGTTATCATCTTTTTTATCGACATGAAAAACCAGCGTTAACCCGACCGTCGGGCTAACTTTTAAACTTCCTTGCCAAACTCCAACCGGAGTAAAATTGCTTTGCGGAGAAATAGAAGTCAGAAGAAAAAGAGAAAGGGCTAATGGAAAGAATAGCTTTTTCATTTTTATGATTAACTCCTAATTAATTGAGAACCAATGAGAAAAATTAGCGAAATCGAAACGAATCTTTTTCACTGCTGTCTATATTTAAATTCTTTACTTTGAATACATTTCAATTATGTCGTCGGGGATTCTTACGGGTCTGCCGCTTTTTGTGGAAATCATCGTATAGACTAAATACCCTTCCGAAGCGACTTTGTTTGTCTCTTTGTTCAAAATAAAAAAGAGGACTTTTGCCTGCGCACCGCTAACTTCACCAATTTGTGTTCGGACAATAATTTTATCCTCAAGTTTTATCGAACGTTTGTATTCAATATGCGTAACACTGATTACCCAGTTTAATTCCCGTTCCCAAAACTTCTGCATCGACATCTTATACCCGTCTCGCATTTGAATATAACGGGCTGCAAAAACGTATTCTAAATATTTTGTGTTGTGTACATGGTTGTTTAAATCAATATCATCAGGACGAATTGCAATTTCTGTTTCGTAGGCTGTATACATGCTTTTTCTCAAAAAAGTTGATATTTGTTCTTCCAAATATCCTTAATAGAATTTTTCCAACCTAGACTTTACCGAATATTTTCTTTGTAATTGAGAGAAAGAACGTCTAGTTTTGTTCAATAAAACATCAAACAACTTTTGAGGAAGCAAAATGAAGAAACTTTTCACCATCATTTTCGTGTTTAGTCTTTTGTTAAATATGCTTTACTCTCAACAAATGAAAGGAAATGAGTTGATTCCGCCAAAAGCAGAAAAAATAAAAAAAGAATTGATGAAGCACGGAACTACCCGGGCAGATAATTATTACTGGCTGAACGAAAGAGAAAATCCAAAAGTAATTGATTACTTGAACGCTGAAAATGCTTATACCAAAGCCGTAATGAAGCCGACGGAGGCTCTTCAGATAAAATTGTATGATGAAATTATCGGAAGAATAAAACAGACCGATATGTCGGTTCCCTACAAGCACAATGGATATTTCTACTATACTCGATATGATGAAGGAAAAGAATATCCTGTTTATTGCCGCAAAAAAAGTTCACTCGATGGCGCTGAAGAAATAATGCTGAACGTGAATGAACTTGCCGCCGGACATAGTTTCTGTCAGGTGGTTGGTTTGGATGTGAGTTCAAATAATAATTTACTTGCCTACGGAATCGATACGCTCGGCAGAAGAAAATATTCCATTTTCATTAAAGATTTGGAAACCGGAAAAACGCTTTCAGATCATGTTCCTCTTTCAACCGGAAATATTACTTGGGCGAACGATAACAAGACAATTTTTTATTCGATGCAGGATGAAGCATTGCGTCCATATAAAATTTTTAAACATATTTTAGGGACAGAAACTTCTCTCGATAAAGAAGTTTATCACGAAGCCGATGAAACGTTCAGCACTTTCGTTTATAAAACGAAATCAGAAAAATTTATCGTTATCGGGTCGCGCAGCACGCTTTCAAATGAATATCGTTTTGTTGAGGCTGATAAACCGGAGAGTGAATTCAAAATAATTCAGCCGAGAGAAAAAAACCTTGAATATTCGGTTGATCATTTCGGGGATAAATTTTACATCGTTACAAATCTTGATGCGATAAACTTCCGTTTGATGGAAACTCCGACCGATAAAACTACAAAAGAAAATTGGACGGAAGTAATTCCCCACAGAAAAGATGTGCTGCTTGAAGGAATTGAAATATTCAAAAATTATTTAATTGTACATGAACGGAAAAATGGATTAACACAAATCCGCATTATTAATTGGAAAGACAAAAGTGATTACTTAATTCCGTTTGATGAGCAAACCTATTTTGTTTATGCTTCGGTAAATCCCGAATTTGATACGGACACCTTCCGATTCGGATATTCTTCGCTTACTACTCCAAATTCGACTTTTGATTTTAACATGCTGACAAAAGAACGAGCGCTGTTAAAGCAAGAAGAAGTGGTCGGAAATTATAATCCACAAGACTACCATGCAGAACGGATTTTTGCCACGGCAGCAGATGGAACTCAAATTCCTATTTCATTGGTTTATAAAAAAGGATTGCAGAAAAATGGTAACAACCCGTTACTGCTTTATGGATACGGTTCATACGGCATCAGCACCGATCCAACATTTAGTTCTGTTCGTTTAAGTTTGCTCGACAGAGGTTTCGTCTATGCGATAGCTCATATCCGCGGCGGGCAGGAACTCGGCAGGCAATGGTATGAAGATGGAAAATTTTTCAAAAAGAAAAATACGTTTACTGATTTTATTTCATGCGCGGAAGAATTGATCAAACAGAAATTCACAAATCCGCAAAGACTTTTTGCATACGGCGGAAGCGCAGGCGGCTTGTTGATGGGTGCGGTAATAAATTTACGTCCCGATTTATTTAAAGGCGTAGCGGCGGCGGTTCCTTTTGTTGATGTTGTAACAACTATGCTTGATGAATCAATTCCCCTTACAACCGGCGAGTATGACGAGTGGGGAAATCCAAATCAAAAAGATTATTACGATTATATGCTCTCTTATTCGCCCTATGATAATGTTGAAGCGAAAGCATATCCCAATTTGTTAGTAACCGCAGGTTTGCACGATTCTCAAGTTCAATATTGGGAGCCGGCAAAGTGGGTAGCAAAACTCCGCGAGATGAAAACGGATAAAAATCTTCTTCTGCTCGATACCGATATGGAATCGGGCCATGGCGGAGCTTCGGGAAGATTTAAACGTTTCAAACGAACCGCGTTGCAGTATGCGTTCTTCTTTAACTTACTTGGAATAGAAAAATGAAAACAGGTGTCTTGCTCATTCAACTCGGAACTCCCGATAGCCCGTCGGTTAAAGATGTACGGAAATATCTTTCGGAATTTCTCAATGATCCGCGGGTAATAGATATTCCGGCGGTTGCCAGATTTTTTCTTGTAAATGGAATTATCGTTCCGTTCCGGGCACCGAAATCAGCAAAAATTTATCAGCAGCTTTGGACGAAAGATGGTTCGCCACTTCTCCTTTATAGCCAAAGCTTACAAAAAAAATTGCAGAAAAGTTTTGCCGGTGAAGTTGATGTTTGTCTTGCAATGCGATATGGAAAACCAAGCATGGAAAATGTTTTGGAAGAAATGCGAAAGAAAAATTATTCGCACCTCCTTCTCTTCCCGTTGTTTCCACAATATGCCTCTGCAACAACCGGCTCGGCAATTGAGAAAGCTATGAAGATCATTCGTAAGTGGTGGGTAATTCCCGAAATAAAAACTTTTTCTCAATTTTATGACGATGAAGGATTTATCAATTGTTTTGTTGAAAAAGGGAAACAATATAATATTAACGAGTACGACCACATTTTATTCAGCTACCATGGATTGCCAATCCGCCAAGTTGATAAAGTTTACGTTGACGGCAAACCTTGTGCAGACCACAACTGTGAAAATGAAATTACTGAGGAAAATAAATTTTGCTACAAAGCAGCCTGTTATGCAACAACAAGATTGATCGCCGGAAAACTAAATCTTCCAAAAGAAAAATATACGGTCTGCTTTCAGTCCCGTCTTGATAAAAACTGGCTTGAACCGTTTGCCGATAAAACCATAATTGAATTGGCAAAAAAAGGGGCAAAAAAATTATTGGTTTTCAGTCCTGCGTTTGTAGCAGATTGTCTTGAAACCATTATCGAGATCGGGCATGAATACCAGCAGCTTTTTGTTGAGCACGGAGGAGAAAAAGTCCAACTTGTTGAAAGTTTAAATGATTCCAACGCGTGGGTTGAAGCGTTGAAAAGACTGGTTCAAAAGCAGATAGGTTAAAACTCTTCTTGCGAGTTGCAAAATGAAAATTATTAAATTATTTTATCTGAAAAGTTTCACAAGAATTAAGAATCAAAATGGAAAACACATTAATAAACCAGATTAACGCTCTAAGTCTCTCGGAAAAAATTCTTTTAGTTGAAGAGATTTGGGACAGCATCGCCATAGAGAATGAAAGTTTTGAACTTACTCAAACTCAACAAGATGAATTGGATAGAAGAATACAATCTTATACCGAAAATCCGAACCAGGGCAGGAGTTGGGAAGAAATCAAATCCGAATTTCTAAAAAGAAAAGCCAGTTAAGTGCGAATCACTTTTCATCCAGAAGCAGAAGTTGAATTTAATGAAGCCGTATTGTGGTACAGCAAACAAAGCATCGGGCTTGATATAGAATTTGTTCGGTGCATTGACGAAGCCGTAAATAGAATCAATCGAAATCCCGACTCATTTCCCATCACTTACAAACAATTAAGAAAAACCGTTTTAAAAAAATTCCCCTTCATAATCTTGTATGAAAGTCTGAAAGATGAAATTAGAATAATTGCTGTCTTTCATACAAGGAGAAATCCTAAGAACTGGCAAAAGCGAAGTTAGTTTAGGAAATATTGCAGCTAAGATAATCCGTACAAATCTTCATCATCGCATTGCGGGATGAATTGAACGCCCAAATAATGGAACCACCCTTTGTTCCTGCGGTTAAATCACCAAGCAAAAATAATCCTTGCACAGAAGTTTCATGGTGTTCTTTTACAATTGGTTCCTCCCCGTCGAATTCAATCCCGATCATTTTCAAAAAGTTGGAAGGAGTTGTTCCGCCAAGCGCTAAGATAACATTATCAAAACTTTGCGCAGAATCTTTTTCATTCTTAAATGTCACGAACGGTTTTCCTTCTTTATCTTCAATTGAAAGGACTTCCAATTCATATAAAATATTTACTTTTTTCTCTTCTTCAAGCGCTAAGATGCTTACGCGGTTAATCTCATTCATCCGTGAGAATTCTTTTTTCCGGTAACTTAACGAAACGGTGTTACCGGCTTGCGATAAGTATTGGCAGTATTCCGAAGCTGAATCGCCTCCGCCAACTACAAGAACTTTTGAGTTTGTCATTTCCTTCGTCGTCACATCGAAGAAAACAGAATTTTTTAACGAAGCGGGTATTTTGTACTCCGGTTTATTCGGTTTACCTAAAATGCCTATAGCAATCGTAACAATTTTAGTGTGATATTCTCCTTTATCCGTATAAACGATGAATGATTTATCTTTATTTTGATGCAGCTTCCAAACGGTTTCACCATACTTTGCTTGCAGATGATTTTCTTCGATCGCTTTATCAAGGTAAGAAATGGTTTCGTGCTTGGTTAAATCGGGAATGCACATCACGCCGGTGCATTTTGCTTCAAATCCTTTAAAATTAGCGGTGACTAATTTGTTGTCGGGATAATATTTTTTTATTGAGAAAGAATGCTCTTCCGCCTTTTCAAGCAATAAAATTTTTGATGAATCGATACCGGAGTGAACCGCTTCAACAGCCATGCTGATGCCCGCCGGTCCGGCGCCGATGATGAGAATGTCGTACATGAAAAACCTCTATAATCTTTTAATAAATAACGCTATTTCTTCCGAAATAATTCCTTAAAAAAAATTAACATTAATTCGCCAAAAACTATTGTGGATCCAAATTCTTGAACAACTCCGCTATCTCTTTGCTGAATTTAATCAAAAACTCAACCGTCTTTTCAGGTGATTCAAACCGGTTCTCTATTGCCAACTTCATTGAATCTTTTTGCTGCTGGAATTTAACTTTGTCTTTATACTTCTCCAAAATGTAATGCATCATTTCCACAAAGCGGATTTGATAATAATCTTGCTTTGCACCTTTGGGCAGAATGAGAAAAATATTTTTCCGCTGAATAATCACTCGCTCGAATAATGCGCGCGAAGCAAAATATTTTAACAAAGCCATTGCCATTAAACGGCGGACAAGAATCGGCAGATCGCCAAAACGATCGATAATTTCTTCTTTTATTTCTTCAATTTCATTTAAGCTTTTTACGCCGAACAACGCTGTATAAAAACTTAATCGGTCCATTTGATCCGGCATGAATGCGGTAGGAATTCCAATTTCAAAATATGCGTCAATTGTTGGATCCGTTCGCTCCTGCGGCTTTGGAAGATTTTCAAATACTTCTTTAAATTCTTCATACTTCAATTCTTCAACGGCTTCGTTTATCATTTTAACGAAGAGATCAAAACCGACATCGTTGATAAATCCGCTTTGTTCTGTTCCGAGTAAATTTCCGGCTCCGCGAATTTCAAGATCGCGCATGGCAAGATTGAACCCGCTTCCGATATCCGAAAATTCTTCGATCGCCTGCAAACGGCGGAGAGCTTTTTTATTTATTCCTTCCATCGAAGGAACCAAGAAATAAGCATATGCCTGGCGGTCACTTCTGCCAACGCGTCCGCGCAGTTGATGCAGTTCTGCAAGTCCAAATCTATCCGCGCGGTTGATGATCATCGTGTTCACATTCGGAATATCAATTCCCGATTCAATAATTTTTGTTGAAAGAAGCACATCAAATTTGCGGTTGAGAAACCCGTGTATAATTTCTTCAAGCTGCGCCGGTTTCATCTGTCCGTGAGCAATCCCGATTTTTATTTCCGGCATATACCGCAACAAGTAACCGGAGAATTTTTCAATCGATTGAACCCGGTCATGCACAAAATAAACTTGTCCGTTCCTGTGCAGTTCGTTCAAAATCCATGTTTTAACTTTCGCCATATCAAACGTTGAAACGATCGTGTAAATCGGCTGACGGTTTGGCGGCGGAGTTGCAATGATTGATAGATCGCGCGCGCCAAGCAGTGATAAATTCAACGTACGCGGAATCGGAGTTGCGGTTAGCGTGAGCGTATCAACATTAACTTTCAGCGCTTTCAGCTTCTCTTTAACCATAACGCCAAAGCGATGTTCTTCATCGATGATGAGCAAACCCAAATCATTAAACTTAATGTCTTTTGAAAGAAGCCGGTGCGTACCGATAACAATATCAACTTTCGCTTGCGCCAACTGTTCAACAATTTCTTTTTGCTGCGCTTTTGTTTGAAAACGTGAGAGCGCCGCAACTTTAACAGGAAACTGCGAAAGCCGATCAACAAAAGTATTGTAATGCTGCTCCGCCAAAATTGTTGTGGGAACGAGCAGCGCAACCTGCTTCCCGTCTTGCACCGCTTTGAATGCGGCTCGAACGGCGATTTCAGTTTTTCCAAAACCAACATCACCGCAAACAAGTCTATCCATCGGACTAACAGCGTGCATATCCTGTTTAACTTCTTCCGTCACTTTTGCCTGGTCGGGAGTATCTTCGTAAATGAAAGACGCTTCCAATTCTTTCTGCCAAACGGAATCATCACTAAAAGCAAAACCGATTGCCGCTTTTCTTTTCGCATAGAGAACTATAAGTTCACGCGCTGCTTCCTTGATTTTCTTCTTCGTTTTTTTCTTAGTGTTGCTCCAATCACTTGAACCTAGCGTTGAAAGCGATGGAGTTATTCCCTCTTTCGATGAATATTTTTTTACAAGATGGAGATAATTTAAGTTGACGTATACCACTCCGCCGTCGCTGTAAAAAAGTTTCATCGATTCTTGTTCGGCTTCACCGATCTTGATGGTCTCAAGCCCTCCGTATCTTCCGATTCCAAATTCTTCATGCACAATAAAATCGCCCGGTTTAATTGAGGCGAATTCCTTGTTCCGGTTTTTCTTTGCCGGTTTGTGCGAAGGAAGTTTTGTGCGGTATGGTTTGCTAAACATTTGGTAATCGGTGAGCAGCAGAACTTTTTCTTTTTTATTGATGAATCCGTCTTTAACCGCAAGCGAAAATATTTTGATTTTCCCCTCATCAATAAAGGATGAAATCTCTTCACTCAATTCGGAAAACAGTTCATTCAGCCGGTTGGTCTGCAAATCGTTTTCGGCGGCAATAAATATTTTGTAATCTTCTTTTTCAAATTGAAGCAGAGTGTTTGTTAAAATTTTGTAATTCGATTTTATTACCGGCGCTTCTGCAAATCCCAACTCAATTTTATTTTCTGATGTACCAATTTCTTCTTCAATGATCCAGCGGGCTGAGGTAGAGGAAATAGTTAGTTGATGGTGGTCAGTTGTTAGTGGAAGGTTGTCCGTTGTCGGTTGATTTATTTCAAGTTCTTCAAGAATTTCGTTGAACTCATCATCAACTTTTTCTTTATTAGAAATTGAAGAATTGCTAGTAGAATCTTCTCTTCCCAAATTGCTCAGCTCGTAAGATGAAGCAAGAATAACCGGATTTGTCAAATACTCAAAAATATCGGATTGCCGACCGCCGACTGCTGATTGCTGACTGTCCATTGCCGACTGCCCATTGCCAACTGCTGACTGCTGACTGTTCTGTTCCAAACTCCCCGCAATAGTTACTTCAATTGTTTTTTCAATCGAGCGCTGGCTTTCGGGATCGAAGAAGCGGATCGACTCAATAAAATCGCCGTCAAACTCAATGCGCACCGGCATCTTTTCGCTGTAGGACCAGAAGTCAATTATTGCGCCGCGGACGGAAAAATCTCCCGGATCTTCAACAAATTTATCGCGGTTGTAATTCAGTAGATTAAAATATTCAATTAAGTCGCCGTATGTTAAACTTCCTCCGACAGTAATTTTAGTTGTATTCTGTTCCACAACTTGCTTGGAAGGTAGCGAACAAGTAAGCAATTCGTACGTTGAAATGAGTATGAACTTATCGCGTTTAGAAAGTTCTGTTAGTTTTTCTTGAAGCGTTTCGGTTTTTAATTCTATAATAGGTAAAAGATATTCGGAAAGATCGAGTATGCTTAGTTCAACATTTATCTCCAAAACTGATTGTGCGCTTGGCAGCAGAACTACAATTTGGTTTTCCTTCTCAAAAAGTTCTTTAACAAAAAGACTTTTGGAAGCGCCGTGAAGTGGAGAAATTAGATAACTGTCTCTTGTCTCGGAAAGAAAATCATGTACTAATTGCTTGAAAAGGGTGGTAATCAATGGCGGTTCTCTATTAATCCTAAAAATTGTCCCCTAAAAATAATAAATTAGCAACACGAATAATGACTTTCTCACAATAAAAATAAATGAATTTGGCTGGTTCATCTTACATAAAACTCAACGCTTCAGGTGAATTCTTAGAACGCGTTCAAAAAGCAGAAGAAATTTTGAAAACTTGTACAAGTTGTCCGAAAAATTGTTTGACCGATAGAACGGTCGATGAACTCGGCAAATGCTTAAGCGGTTATCTCCCGGTAGTTTCTTCTTACACGGCACACTTTGGTGAAGAACCGGTTTTAAGCGGAACCAACGGCGCCGGGAATATTTTTTTCGGTAACTGTAATCTTCGCTGTATCTTTTGCCAAAATTTTGAGATCAGTCAAAACTGGAAAGTTGAAAAAGAACATGAAGTTTCATTTGAGCGGTTAGCAGAAATTATGCTTGAATTGCAAAACAGAAAATGCCATAACATCGGTTTAGTTTCGCCCACACATTTTTCTGCACAAATTTTGAAATCGATTTATCTTGCTGTGGAAAAAGGGTTGAGCCTTCCAATCATTTACAACACCAACGGATATGATTCCGTTGAAATGTTAAAACTCTATAAAGACGTTGCTGATATCTATCTTCCCGATTTCAAATATGGAAACAGTGAATTCGGAAAACAACTTTCTAAAGTAGATAATTATGTTGAACAAGCTAAACTTGCCGTAAAAGAAATGTATGAGCAAGTCGGTGATGAACTTATTTATCAAGGAGATGTTGTGGTGCGGGGATTGATTATCCGTCACCTTGTTTTACCAAACGATCTCTCCGAATCGGAAAAAGTGTTTGCATTTATTGCGAAAGAGTTAAGTCCAAAAATTCATATTTCCGTAATGTCGCAATACTTTCCTTCAAACAAAGCGGAGAAAGAGATCCTGATCAACCGGACCATCCGCGCCTCCGAATATGAACGCGTTTTAGATTTACTCGATAAATACAATTTGAAAAACGGTTGGACGCAGGAGTTTGAGAGCGAGAAGTTTTATCGTCCTGAATTCCGCAAAAACAGGATTCAGCCTTTTAAACTGTAAAAATTTTAATTGTAGATTGCCGCTGAAAGATAACCAACAACCTGGGTGTAATCTTGAGAAACTTCACCCGAAGTTGTTCTGTGAATTACTTTCGCACTATTTTTTTTGTTTTCAACAGCTTTTAACGCAGCAAGAATAAGTCCGCCGCCGCACGCCTCGCTTTTGCCCAACCTTAGATCGCTTGCCAAGCCATTATAATCAAGTGTTTCAATGCGCTGTGCAACTGCAGCATCCAGTAGATTTGCTTTTTTTTGCGAATGATAATGCGAAAGATCCGAACTGACCACAACCAAGGTTTCATCATTTAAAACAGAAGAAAGACTTTCGGCAAGCGATTCAACAAATACTTCATCCTGATCTCCCATTACAATAGGAACGATAGTAAAATCATTTAAAACCAGTTGCAGAAAAGGAAGTTGGACTTCAATTGCATGTTCACTCCGGTGCCCTTCTTTACCGCGAAAAATTCTTTTTGAACTTTTCGCCAATAGATCAGAAACATCATGATTTACGGGTACAAGTCCAAGCGGAGTTTCGTAAGCGTCTCCATCATAAATTGAAATGCCGGGAAAATATTCTTGATGGCTTGGGGAAAGGATTATTACGGTTGAATATTTTTTCCCTTTAACCGAGTTGTAGGCATAAGCCGCCGTTAATCCTGAATACACATACCCGGCATGAGGAGCAACAATAGTGTGCAGATTCGGAAAAAGAAAATCGTGTTGAGCGGCTTGCAACATTTTTTGAACTTCGTGTTGTAAAGCCACAGGATGCTCAGGATAAAAAGCTCCTGCAAAATATGGGGGTCTATTTTCTTTCACCGGTTAAGTCTCTATGTTGTTCTTCGCGAAAAACTTCTGCGGTAAAGGTCTTTATCTTAAGAAATCTCGTCCGCCATAAAAACGGATCGGCTCCGGCTTTTTGGCAAAGCGCAGTTAAAAAATCATCAACTGTAAAATGATTTTCAGTAGCCACTTGCGGCAGCAGTAAACCATGCGCATCGGGTTCATCTAAAATTAATCCGTGTTGACCAATTTTAATTTCATTATAATTTGTAATCGGAACCGGGGGAGTTAAAACAGAAATTTCAATTAATACCCGACTAATTTCATCGTAAGATATTGGAGGAAACCGCGGGTCTTCCAGTGCGGAAAGTTTTGCCACTTCCCAAATTGTTTCTCCGAGCGGCGTACTCGAGGAAATATATCCGATACAGCCGCGCAATTGTTTACTTTTTGTGAGAGTAACAAAACAGCCTGTCTGCATTGCAAGCGACGGATGCCGTGCATAATCAATTTCCGGAACCGAGGGAAAGTCTTCGAAAATTGACTCAATGGACTGCCGCGCAATAAACAGTAAAATTCCCTGCTCATCTTTAGTTAAAAACATAACATCCTCTGTTACCTATTTATCTTAAATATTTCTATACTCTGTTTTTCCTTTAAAAGAAAAAGGAAGTTTTTATAAAGGAAAAACGAATCGACAGCATAATTTTGAATATTCTTGTTTAGAGTGTCAGAATAAAAAAGAGAACCGTTCGTAATATCGCAAATATAAAAATGCTGCGTGAATTTTTCATCCTTTTTTTCGTGAAAGGTGAAGAAGAGCATATTTCCATTTTGAAAGTATTCAACCTGCCCTGAAAAGGAAAACCCGGAGATAGTCTTTCGGATGCAATCAAATTGCGGGTCATCATTTAAAGGATTAAAAACTTCAGGAAAAAGATAATCGAGGTAAGATTTTTTTTCTTGCGCTTCAGCTTTTAATGAATTTACGTTTGTATAATCTTCACCAAGATCTCGTAGAACTTCACCGGTCAATAGGTCAATCTCCACATAAAATCTTCCTTCAAATTGCTGCTGAAAGGCAATAATTTTTTCGTCATCGGAAAAGAAATATGCCAACGTATCATTCTTCCAAAGGATTTTTTTTTGCTTTATATCATAGGCGAAAAATCCTTTATGCTGCGGCATATCGGGCTTTGCATATAAGTGAAAAATGATGAGATCCTTCTCTAGTGCTTCAATACCAATCCATGATTTTTCTTCAAATTGGAAATTGGAAAAAATTTTTGCTTTAGTTAATAAATCGTAGCAAGAAAAAAAGACTTCCTTTGTTTTCATGTCGCGCTCTTCAATTACAAGCTTATCCGTTTCGGAAATCAGCATGCGCCAAACTTGCTTTTTGTTGTTATGTTTTAAATATTTTTTCATTCTTTCCTTGCCAATCATATGGGTTCAAACCTTGCCGTAAAATGACGAAGCATCGGAGCTTCATACGTAAATTTAAAACCGCGCATCTCATTGCGGCGTTTGTAAGCATTAATAACAACCTCGCTTACATAATCAATATGACTTTGCGTATAAACTCTTCGCGGAATTGCTAAACGGACGAGTTCCATTGGGGGAGAAATAATATTTCCGTTTTCGTCATTCTTTCCGAACATCACGCTTCCAATTTCAACAGAACGAATTCCGCCTTCCATATATAAAGCGCATACAATTGCTTGCCCGGGAAATTGATGGGGAGGAATTTCCGGTAAAAATCTTTTTGCGTCAATGTAAATTGCATGACCACCCGGTGGCTCAATAATTGGGACTCCCGCAGCGACTAATTTTTCGCCGAGATATTCAACACTGCGAATTCTATATTGCAAATAATTTTCTTCCAGAACCTCTTCCAAACCCTGGGCGACAGCTTCCAGATCTCTTCCGGCAAGTCCGCCGTAAGTAGGAAATCCTTCGGTAACAATTAAAAGATTGCGGCACTGTGTGGCAAGTTTTTCATCTTGCATTGCTAAAAATCCACCGATGTTTACAAGCGCATCTTTCTTTGCACTCATGGTAACGCCGTCTGCATAAGAAAAAGTTTCTTGAGCAATTTCAAGAATTGATTTATGCTCGTATCCTTTTTCTCTTATTTTGATAAAGTAGGCGTTCTCTGCAAACCGGCAGGCATCAATAAAAAGAGGAATTCCATATTTCATGCAGACCTCTTTCGTCTCACGGATATTTTGCATCGAGACAGGCTGTCCACCGCCTGAATTATTTGTAATAGTGATCATACAGAGGGGAATATTTTCTTTTCCTTTTTCTTGGATGAATTTTTCAAGTTTTTCAATATCCATGTTTCCTTTAAAGTCGGCGCGGATTTCTGGATGTTTTCCAATTTCATTTAGGAAGTCCTCTGCTTCAGCACCGGAAAACTCAATGTTTGCGCGCGTTGTATCGAAGTGCGTATTATTTGGAAAATATTTTCCTTTACCGCCAACGATAGAGAAGAGAATTTTTTCTGCGGCTCTTCCCTGGTGTGTCGGAATAATAAATTTCATCCCTGTAATTTTTCTTATCATTGCTTCAAAGCGATAGAATGAACGTGAACCTGCATACGATTCATCTCCCTGCATAATGCCCGCCCACTGTGCGGCGCTCATTGCCGAGGTGCCGCTGTCGGTAAGCAGATCAATTAGTACATCATCCGCATGAATTAAAAAGGGATTGTATCCGGCATCCTTTAAGATTTTTTCCCGCTCTTCCCTTGTGGTAAAACGGATCTGTTCAACTGATTTGATCTTGAACGGCTCAATTATAGTTCTCATAAAATGGTTCTTCTTAATTATTAAAATATTATTAGCAAACTACTTCATTAGTTTTTGAGAGACAAATGAAAGAATTGAGATTTTGATTTGTCTTTAATGCGAATTGCATTAATTTTTATCTGCAAAATAAATTCTTTCAACAAAAATGGAGTAAACCATGAGTGATTTTGAAGATTTACAGCAAACTGATCAAGCGCCTGTTGAAGAGCAAGAACCGGAATTAAGTCATTCCGATAAACTTGTCGGGATATTTTCCGAACCGGGGAAAACATTTGCAAGTATTGCCAAGTTTCCGATTAGAACAATTGATTGGCTCCTTCCTGTTCTGGCAATGTTTGTAGTCGTTATTATTTCTCAATTTATTATGATGGGCAACCCACAAATAAAAGCCGAGATGAAACAGAAACAGCTTGAAGCAATTGAAAAACGATTTCAAGAGCAGGTCGATAAAGGAACAATGACCAAACAACAAGCTGAAGAACAGATGCAGACAGTTGAAGACCAAATGGATAAAATGAGCGGAACAGTCGGAAAAGTTTTTACTGCTATTAGCATTTTGGTCTTTGGATTCATCGTGTATTTGATTATCGCCGGGTTTTATTTTCTCTTCATCAAATTTGTTTTCAAAGCTGATGGAACCTACAAACATGTTCTGGTTACAACGGGGTTAACAAGTTACATTGGAATTATCAGCATGGTTTTGGTTACGATCTTTTCGTTATTTAGCGGAAAACTTTCTCGCGATGTATCTGCCGCAACGTTATTCTCTGTTGATGCGAAAACATTTGTAGGTTTTCTTCTGGCAAAATTAGACGTCTTCTCAATCTGGATGTACTTTGTTATAGCGTTGGGAATGACAAAAGTTTTTAACGCGGGCGATTCAAAAAAATATTATTATTTTGTTTTTGGCGCCTGGATCATCTGGAGTTTCATTATGTTCCTCTTAATGAAATCGGTTCCATTCCTTCAGAACTTTGCTTAAATAGTTTAGATTGATGAATGCAGAATAAGCGTTGTTTATTCTGCATTCACATATAATATTACAAGATGCTTTGCGGGTCAATATCAAAAAAGATTTTTACATCTTTAAATATGGTTTTTCGATTGAACCGCATAAACGATTCAGAGATTGCTTTTCTTAAAATACTTCCGGAAGGATCGGTTACTCTATCTGTTTTTAAAACGATTTGAAAGCGGTATTCACCTTTTAGTCTTGCAATAACAGCGGAAGTCGGCGATGTAATTTTTAGATACTTTTTGAATGCCAGCAATTCATTATAAAATTCTTTCATCGCACCGAGTGCTTTTTTTTCTTCTTTATCTTTCGCTTCTATTACGGCAAGCCGCATAAACGGCGGGTAACCCCGGTGTTCCCGGTCTAATATTTCTTTTTGATAAAAACCGTCATAATCATTTTGTACAACTTTTTGAAGGACGAAATGTTTGTCGTTTTGCGTTTGAATTACCACTTCGCCTTCAATTTTACTTCGTCCCGCTCTTCCACTAACTTGCGTTAAAAGTTGGAAAGTTCGCTCATCAGCGCGGAAATCGGGAAGCCATAAATTTGTTTCAGCCGAGATAACGCCAACAAGCGTAACGCGGGAAAAATCCATTCCCTTTGCCACCATCTGTGTGCCGACGAGAATATCAATTGTTCCGTCTTTAAAATTTGAAAGAATGTTTCCTAAATTTCCTTTTTTAGAAATCGCGTCGGAATCAATCCGTTCAAGAACAGCATTTGGAAAGTAGTAAGCAAGTTCGTCTTCAACGCGTTCCGTTCCTGTTCCAAAATATTTAAGATGCGACGAACCACAGTGATTACATGCAGGCGGCGCTTCTTTTACAAATCCGCAGTAGTGACAATGCAGCGTATTCTCGTTAATGTGATACACAAGAGAAACCGAACAATTATCGCACGTTTCTATTTGTCCGCATTCAACGCAATATATTTGCGTAGCAAAACCACGTCTGTTTTGAAGAATGATCACCCCTTCTTTCTTCTTTAGGCGTTCTTCGATTTTTTCAAGTAACGTCTTCGAGAAAAAACTTTCCATCCGGTTAAGTTTTTTTTCGTCGTTAATATTTACTAAAGTTATTTTGGGAAGCTTTGCATCATCAACACGTATCGGGAGATTTAAGAGTTGATATTTTTTCATCGTAGCATGATACATGCTTTCAACTGATGGGGTAGCCGAACCGAGTACAATCGGACAATCTGAAAATTTTGCACGCATCAGCGCCGCATCTCTTCCATTATAACGGGGCGTTTCATCCTGCTTATAACTGCCGTCATGCTCTTCGTCCACAATGATAAGTCCGATGTTTTTCAGCGGTGAAAAAAGCGCAGAGCGGGCTCCAATAACTACCCGGGATTTTCCATTCAAAATATTTTGCCACGAATCAAACCGCTCACCTGGCGACATTTTACTGTGAATCACTGAAACCATTCCCTTAAAATTATTCGTTAACCGCGCCGTCATTTGAGGTGTTAATGATATTTCGGGAACGAGAACAATTACGGTTTTACCAAGCGCTAAAACTTTTTTTACGAGTTCGATATAGACTTGAGTTTTGCCGCTTCCGGTCACGCCGTGCAGCAGAAATATTTTGAACGAATGATTTGCGAGAAAGGGATAGACTTCATCTAAAACTTTATTTTGATCTGAAGTTAAAGCAAAATCAATAAGGTCTTCGGAATAAGGTTCTTGATATGTTCTCTCAATTTGCTTTTTAACAATTGTAATAATTTCTTTTTTTTCTAATCCCTTAATTGAGGCAGGAGAAGCTTTTGTTTCATTTAACAGTTGTTGCAGCGGCATTTCATGCTGACCGGAAACCAGTTTCAACAAAACATCAACTTGCTTCGGCGATTTAGCCTCGATTGTCGGGATAAACTCATAAACCTCTTCTGCTGATTTTAAGAGTTTCACCGAAAGAATTGTTTTAATCCCGACCTTCGCTTTATCAACTTCATCATGAATGGTAATTACTCCCGCTTTTTCCAACGTACGAAGTGGCGAAAGAAGATTTTTCCGTTTTGTTTGTTGTTGAAGTTGGTGATAACTAATCGTTTCATTTTCAGAAAATATTTTTAGTAATGTTTTTTGAATTGGAGATTTTTTCCCTCCTTCACCTAACATATTTTTTGCAAAATTAACGTCAACTGAAATGCGTTTTTTTGATTGCACTTCTGTCCCCGGCGGAATAGCGAGCCGGAAAGCTTCACCGAGCGAGGAGAGATAATATTCGGAAAGCCACTCGTAAAATTTAATTGAAGTTGCATCAAAGATGGGAAGTCCGTCTAAAACATCGTAAATGTTTTTCAATTTTTCTGTTACAGAAGTTTCTGTCAGAACCGAAACGATAAATCCCGTTAAGACCCGCTTACCGAAAGGAGCTACCACTCTTACACCAACCTGAACTTGTTCTTCTAATTCATTTGGAACCGTATAAGTAAAGGCTTTTTGGAATGGCAGCGGAAAAACTACTTCAACATACACGGGATGAAATTCCAATTTCCAAAAAACAAATTACAAGGTGAAAAAGTAGTTTAGTCATTAATCAATTGTCATTAGCTTTGTAAAAAGGGGCAAGTTCGCGCAGATCGTTAAGATTAACATCCGTAAGCATTTCAAATTTCAACACTTTTTGACTTCCTTCCCAAATAATTCTTTTGAATTTGTTTAAGGGAACAACCGTCCCGTTCGTGGAAATAATACTGTCTCCCTCTTCAACGGTTAAGAAATAAAATCCGTCTTGAAATTGAATCCCTTCAACTACATCTACATCTTGAAATTTAAAAGTAACTTCACCGTTAAGTTTTTTATCCTCCAGAAAAAGTTTTCTGCCTACAACTTCTTTGCCTTCTTCTTTTTGCGAAGAGATAAACTCATCGCTCTTTAATAATTTGTTGAAAAGATTGTCTTTGTCTTCAGTAAACTCTTTATTGCCAAGCGCATCCGATTTCAGATCATAAAAAGTTACTTTTGCTTCGCCTGATTTTTTCCTATCCACGGCCACTTCATACGAAACTTTTTGATAAACTAAACAGCCTGAAAAAGTAATCGCCGAAAAGGACAAAATAAAAAATGTTTTTACTTTCATGATTTTTCTCTTAATAATTTAACAAATGATTAAACTACACCTTCTTCAAGTAACGTCAATTTTTGATTATCAACATCGAGCTCAGCGTTAATGCCGAACGGCAACGTAAATTTATTTACAATATGTCCAAACGATAAACCATACAAAACCGGAATTTTCAACTGAAATAATCTCTCTTGCAAAACTTCAGAAAGAGAAAAAGAATTTGCAATTCCCGATTCATCCGGCTTCGGTTCACATTTACTAAAAACGCCAAGCGCAACACCGGCGGCATGTTTAAACTTTCCGGCTTGGATCATTTGCGTTAACATTCTATCTACCCTGTAAGGTTCTTCTCCGACTTCCTCAAGGAAAATTATTTTCCCTTTTGAATCAACATCATATTTTGTTCCGATCAACGAAGCCACAATAGACAAATTTCCACCTACAAGTTTTCCCTCTGCTTTTCCGCTGCGTATTATAAAAGGTTTATATTCACTTTTAGCTGGATCTTCTTCTGCAATATAAAGAGGGGTCTTCTTCCGGGGATTCATCAAAACATTTTTAAAATTAGTAACGCTAAATTCATTGAACGTAGAAGTTGCTACCGGTCCGTGAAAACCAATCAATCCGGTTTGAGAATAAATTCCGTAGAGCAATGCCGTAATATCGCTGTACCCGATTAGCGCTTTGGGATTTCGCTTAATTAAATTGAAATCGAGAAAATCTAAAACGCGTGCGCAGCCATATCCACCGCGTACGCAAACAATGCCGTCAATCTTTTTGTTGCCAAACATTTCATGCAAATCTTCCGCTCGTTGTCTATCAGTGCCGGCAAAATATCCGAATCGATTTAAAATATTTTTTGCCGCGATAACTGAAAACCCGAGCGACGTCATATTTGTTTTTGATTCTTCAAGTTGTTCTTCGGTAATAAAACCGCCGGGAGAAACCAATCCGATTGTGTCGCCAACATTTAATTTTTTTGGTTTTATGATCTTTGTTTTTTCAGCGGGGAAAGAGAAATTTGGCAAAGCTGCAACGGCTGCTGCTGCGGTGATTGTGTTTAGAAATATTCTTCTTCTCATAATTTTTATATTTTTTATAAATAATTTTCTTCATCCCACAAAAGTTGTTCAAAAGTCTCACGTGCCCGGATTATTTTGAAAGTATTGCCGTCTACTAAAATTTCTGCAGGTCTTCTGCGCGCGTTATAGTTTGACGCCATCACCATTCCGTAAGCGCCGGTAGACATTACGGCCAGCAATTCTCCATGCTCACTTTTTTGAATAGTCCTTTCCTTTGCAAGAAAATCTCCGCTTTCGCAAACAGGACCAACAACATCAGCAACAATCTCTTTTCTTGTTTCATCAAGAGTTACCGGTTGAACATGGTGATATGCGCCGTAAATACTTGGACGCAATAAGTCGGTCATTGCTGCATCAACTACGATGAAGTTTTTATTTTGATTTTTCTTCGTGTACAAAACTTCCGTTGCTAACACTCCGGCGTTCGCAGTCAAAAATCTTCCCGGTTCAAAGATGATTTCACAATTTAGACTTATTAGTGTTGGAAGAATTGCTTCTGCAAACTCTTTCATCGAAAAAGTTTTTTCATCTTTGTATTGAATACCGATTCCGCCGCCAACATCAAAATGTTTTAATTCAATTCCTTCTTTTTTTAGAATAAAGAAAAGATTGGCAAGCTTTTCGACCGCTTCAACAAAAGGTGGAATGGTGGTTATCTGCGAACCGATATGCATATCAATTCCGACAAATTTAATGTTTTTTAATTCGCTTTGCATGCGGAAAATCTTTAATGCTGTTTCACTGTCAACCCCAAATTTATTTTCCGAAAGCCCGGTTGAAATATAGGGATGCGTTTTTGCATCAACATCGGGATTAACCCGGATTGCAACCCGCGCAATTTTGTTCATCGAAACGGCAATTTCATTTATCAAATAAATTTCTTCTTCCGATTCCGCTTTGATCATCAACACATCATGTTCAAGACCAAGTTCAATTTCTCTTCTTGTTTTTCCGACGCTTGTTAAAATTATTTTATCCGGTTTAGCCCCGGCTTTTAGTGCGCGGTAGAGTTCCCCTTCGGAATTGACGTCTACTCCGCTTCCAAGCTGTAGGAAAGTTTTTATTACACTGAGATTGAAATTAGATTTTGCCGCATAAAATATTTTATGCGGAATACTGTGAAATGCTGCTTCAAAGTCTTTGTAAGCATGTTCAAAATAATGTTTACTGTAAATGTACAATGGAGTCCCGGTCTGCTTAATTATTTCGGCAACGGCAACGTCTTCACAGTAAAGTTGATTGTTTTTATAGGTAAAATAAGTTGATGGCAAAATTCGCATAATTCTTTTATTAGTTTTTCTTTTTTGTGATATTTCTTTCGTAAATATAATGTTTTTCTCTGCTTTGCAGCCTAACATTTCGATGGAAGAATGAAAACAATTTTTATTTTTTTACTTTTTGCCTCTCTTTTGCATCCGCAAGAAAACCTTCAGCAGGATAGTTCCAAAATAAATTATTACAAACTTTCTTTTATCGGCGGTGTAACACTCGGCGGATTTATTTATGGGCAGGCATTTCAGAAAAATCTTTGGTGGAAAGGAGAAAAAAGTCCGTTCCATTTTAACTGGAAAGAGGATTGGACTTACGCGCTCGGTGCTGATAAATTTGGACATTTCTTTTTCCCGATGTTTGCCGCAAATATTTACGCAGATGCTTTTGTCTGGAGCGGTTTTGAAGAAGAGAAAAGCCTTCTCTACGGCGGAATTACCGCTCTGACTTATCAATCGTTCACTGAAATAAAGGATGGTTTTTCAAAACAATGGGGGTTCAGCTGGGGAGATTTTTCAGCAAATGTTTTCGGCGCTACTTACCCGCTTCTTCAATGCAAATATCCGCAGTTAAAAAATTTTAACATGAAGATCAGTTTTTTCCCCTCCGAGCGCTTTAAGAACGGTTCACACAAAGTTATCTTTGATGATTATGAGAGCACGTATCATTGGCTTAGTATTTCGATCGCAAATTATTTACCGGATGAAGTCAGAAAATATTATCCTGCATTTTTAAATGTTGCAATCGGGCATTCTGTTAAGGGATTTGACACAAACTCCCGTCATCACGAAATTTATCTCGCGCTTGATCTTAATATAGATGAACTTCCCGGAAATTCTTCTTTCTTAAAATTCATAAAAAAGTATTTAAACTTTTACCACTTGCCAATGCCGGCGGTAAAAGTTTATCCCGATGTTGTCTGGTATGGATTGAAGTTCTAAATAGTCTTATATTTAGAAGAAACAAAAAGAGATTTTACTTATGAATGAAATAATTTTTATAATCGAAGAATCAGTTGATGGAGGATTTGAGGCGAAGGCGTTAGGTGAATCTATCTTCACCGAAGCAGAAACAATTGAAGAGTTGAAAAAAAACATTAAAGATGCTGTCTCTTGCCATTTTGAAGAGGGACAATCTCCCAAAATCATACGTCTTCATTACATAAAAGAAGAAATTCTTGCGGCATGAAACTTCCCCGAGATTTTAATGCAGATCAATTTATAAAACTTCTAGCCAAAACAGGATATGTGCCATCACGACAGTCCGGAAGCCATATTCGGTTGACTACCATAATGAATGGCGAACACCACATCACTATTCCAAACCACAATCCCATCAAAATCGGAACATTGAATAGTATTCTAAAAGATGTAGCCGAGCATTTTCAAATCACCAAAGAAGAACTTCTAAAAAGACTCTTAAATTAACCTCATTTCGACCTTCCATCTCGTTTGAATTCCCTCCGTTTTTCGGTAAATTTGCTCACAATTAATTTCAAATTCCAAACTCCTAATTAAAGAATTGTATGAAATATCCTTTTGCAGAAATTGAAACCAAATGGCAAAGCTATTGGGAAAAGAACAAGGTTTATAAAACAGATTTTTCAAAAACCGGAAACAAACTCTACACTCTTGTAATGTTTATTTATCCCAGCGGTGCAAAACTACACTGCGGACATTGGTATAATTACGGTCCAACCGATAGTTGGGCGCGCTTCAAAAAATTAAAAGGTTTCAATGTTTTTGAGCCGATGGGTTATGATGCGTTTGGATTGCCGGCGGAAAATTTTGCGATCAAAACCGGAATTCATCCGCATGACAGCACAATGAAAAACATTGCGGACATCCGTTCGCAGTTGAAAAATATGGGCTGCATGTACGATTGGGATGCGGAGCTGATGACGTGCGTTTCCGAATATTATAAATGGAATCAATGGCTTTTCATTCAGCTGTACAAAAAAGGATTAGCCTACAGAAAAAACGCTCCGGTAAATTGGTGTACATCGTGCAACACGGTTTTAGCAAACGAACAGGTTCTTTCCGACGGCACTTGCGAACGGTGCGGGTCGCAGGTAATTCAGAAAAATCTTACTCAATGGTTTTTCAAAATAACTGAATATGCCGAAGAACTTTTACAAGGATTGGAAACAATCCATTGGCCCGAAAAAACAAAATTGATGCAGAGAAACTGGATAGGAAAAAGCGTCGGCGCAGAAATTCATTTTAAAGTTGAAAATAGTGATGAGACAATTTCGGTTTTCACTACACGTCCCGACACGTTGTTTGGCGTAACTTACGTCGTCCTCGCGCCGGAACATTCTTTAGTTGATAAACTCGTTACTGCGGAAAACAAAAAAGCGGTTGACGATTACCGCGATCAAACGAGAAAATTAACAGAGATTGAAAGGACTTCCACGGTAAAAGAAAAAACCGGTGTGCCTACCGGAGCATACGCGATTAATCCGGTGAACGGAGAACGCATTCCTATTTGGATTGCCGATTACGCGCTGCTCACCTACGGAACAGGCTGTGTTATGGCGGTTCCCGCGCATGACGAAAGAGATTTCGAATTTGCGACAAAATTTGCATTGCCAATCCGAAAAGTAATTTTGCAAGATGGGACGAATGCTGATGACGAATTAAAAGAAGCTTTCACCGAAACCGGAACAATGGTAAACTCAAGCCAATTTAACGGTTTGCGTTCGGATGAAGGGAAGCAAAAAATTATAGAATATCTCGAAGCAAATGATTATGGAAAAAGAAAAATAAATTTCCGCTTACGTGATTGGTTGATTTCCCGCCAAAGATATTGGGGAACACCTATCCCGGTAATTCACTGCGACAATTGCGGTGAAGTTTTAGTTGAAGAAAAAGATTTGCCGGTTGAATTACCTTACGATGTCGATTTCAAAAGTCAGGGAGTTTCTCCTCTTGCGAGAAATGACAAATTCATAAATGTAAAATGTCCGAAGTGCGGCGCTGACGCAAAACGGGAAGCCGATACAATGGATACATTTGTTGATTCTTCGTGGTATTATTTCCGTTATCTCAATCCAAATTTCTCCGAAGGAATTTTTGATAAAGAATTGACGGACAAATTTGTCCCGGTTGATATGTACGTTGGTGGAGCGGAACATGCAACAATGCATTTGTTGTACGCTCGGTTCATTCACAAATTTATCCGTGATCTTGGATTAACAAATTCCGATGAACCGTTCCAAACGCTTGTGCATCAAGGAACGATTACAAACTCAGGCGCAAAGATGTCCAAGTCAAAGGGAAATGTTGTTAACCCCGACGACTTCACAAAAAATGTCGGCAACGATGTTTTCCGCTTGTACTTAATGTTTATGGGACCGTTTGAACAAGGCGGCGATTGGAGCGACAAAGGAATTGCCGGAACAGAGAGATTTGTCCAGCGCGTATATGATTTGTTTACCGCTCATGAAAATATTGCAAACGAAACTTCTGCAAAACCAAAATATGATTTAACAGTTTTGAGTGATACGGATAAAAATATTTATAGAAAGATCAATCAAACTATCGCGAAGTATGACGGAGAGCTAAATCATTTCCGTTTCAATACCGCCATTGCAAGTTTAATGGAATTGATAAATGAACTAAAAACGTTACCGACTTGCAGCAAAGAAATTCAAGTTTACACGTTGGAACGGTTAGCGATTCTGCTTGCGGCAATAGCGCCGCATCTAGCAGAAGAATGCTGGCAGATCATCGGAAAAGAAAAAACGATTTTTGAAAACCCCGTTTGGTTTGATGCGGATAAAGATGCTTTGACGGAAGATGTCGCAAATATCGCGGTACAGATCAGCGGGAAATTGCGTGCAACCATTCAAGTTCCGACGAACAGTGATGAAGCTGTGGTGAAATCTGTTGCTTATGCCGATGAGAAAGTCGCTAAATGGATCGAAGGAAAAACAGTTGTTAAAGAAATTTTTGTGAAGAATAAAATTTTTAATCTTGTGGTGAGATAAACCTTTGCGGCGAAATTTTACCGCAAAGACACTGAGAAATTAAAAGGAAACAAATATTAGTCATGAAACTTATTTGTGAGTCATTTTTAACAGAACGAAAAAAATAATGAGTCGTTTGCAAAATATCGCGATAGCGGATTTGTTAATAAAGATTAAGCAAATTATTAATGCTTCCCGCTCTAAATTAGCGCAAACTATAAATAGCGAACTAATTCAAACGTATTGGGAAATAGGAAAAGCAATTGTAGAAAAAGAAGGAACAAATAATTTTGATAATAAATCCAGCCGTCAAATTATTTTAGAGTTATCCAAACAATTATCAAAAGAAATGGGAAGGGGTTTTCTCGTTCAAATCTTTTTTACATGAGGAATTTTTATCTCTATTTTTCTGATGTCCAGACGGTGTCTGGTCAATTGTCTTGGTCACACTATTGCGAACTTTTGGTTGTTACTGACGACAACAAGCGTTCTTTCTATGAAAAAGAAGCCATTAATTCTCGTTGGTCCGTGCGTGAATTAAAAAGACAAATCGCAAGTTCTTTGTTTGAACGACTTCTCCTTTCCGAAGGAAAACCAAATAAAGAAAAAGTTTTGAAATTGGCACAAGAAGGACAGATTATTCTTAATCCTTCAGATCTTATTAAAGATCCTTATGTTTTTGAATTTTTAGGGATTCCCGAAAACAAGCCGATTTTAGAAAAAGACTTAGAATTAAAACTCATACGCCATATCGAAGATTTCCTATTGGAACTTGGGAAAGGTTTCATGTTTGTTGGCTCTCAATTTCGTATTACCTTAAATAACGTGCATCATTATATTGATTTGATTTTTTATAATAAAATTTTGAAAGCATACATTTTAATAGACTTAAAATCAGAAAAATTTCAAGCAGATAATGTTGGTCAAATGAACATGTATCTCAATTATTTCAAAACTGAAATTAATGATGAAGAAGATATCGAACCAATTGGAATTATTCTGTGTACCGAAAAAGATGAAGTAGTTGCTGAATATGCTCTTGGTGGACTAACAAATCAAATTTTTGCTTCGAAGTATATTTATTATTTACCGGACAAAGAAATTTTAATTAAAGAAGTTGAAAGATTTTTAATAGAAGAAAAATTAACAAATCAATAGTCCCATCGGGATTAAAAAGGAAATAAATGTTAGACATAAAACTAATTCGCGAAAACCCGGAACTTGTCCGCCAAGGACTCTTAAACAAAAATGCTAAAGATATCGTTGATGAAATTTTGGCAACCGACGAAGAACGCCGTTCGCTGATATTAAAAACAGATGAACTTAAAGCAAAACGGAATCAAGCCTCGGCACAAATTCCACAGATGAAAAAAGCCGGACAGGATACTTCCTCTGTTTTTGCTGAGATGAAATTAGTCGGCGACCAAATTGCTCAGTTCGATTCTCAGCTTAGAGAGATTGAAGAAAAGTCAGAAAATATTCTTCGACATACTCCAAACTTGTCGCATGTATCTGTTCCGGTTGGGAAGACCGCCGAAGAAAATGTTGAAACAAAACAATGGCTGCCCGATGGTTTTTCTTTTCAAAACGATTTTAAAGTTTTAGACCACATTGAACTTGGAAAAAAATTAAAAATTTTGGATTTTGAACGCGGCACAAAAATATCCGGTTCGGGGTTTCCTTTATACATCGGAAAAGGTGCAACGCTGGAACGCGCGTTAATCAATTTTATGCTCGACTACCATTTGCAACATCACGGTTACACCGAAGTAATGCCGCCGATATTGGTCAACCGCGAATCAATGAAAGGAACCGGACAAATTCCAAAGATGGAAGAAGATATGTATTTTGTTGAAAAAGACGGATTGTACCCGATTCCAACTGCCGAAGTTCCCATCACCAATATTCACCGGGATGAAATATTAAGTGAAAAAGATCTGCCGGTAAAATATGTCGGCTACTCACCTTGCTTTAGACGCGAAGCCGGAAGTTATGGAAAAGATTCAAAGGGATTTTTGCGCGTACATCAGTTTAACAAAGTTGAAATGGTAAAATTTGTAAAACCGGAAACTTCTTACGACGAATTGGAGTTATTAGTAAAGGACGCGGAAGATATTTTGCACGAACTAAACGTTCCGTATCGTCTCTTGTTACTTTGCACGGGAGATTTAAGCTTTTCCGCCGCAAAATGTTACGATATTGAAACATGGTCTCCGGCAGAAAATAAATGGTTGGAAGCTTCGTCATGCAGTAATTTTGAAGCGTTCCAGGCGCGTCGTGCAAATATTCGATTCAGAAATGAAACGACGAAGAAACCTGAATTCTTGCACACGCTTAACGGCAGCGGGCTTGCAACCAGCCGTTTGATGGTTTCTATTTTAGAAAACAATCAAACTCCGGAAGGAAAAATTGTTGTTCCGAAAGTTTTACAAAAGTACACGGGATTTGAGATAATAGATTAGTACGTTAAGTGAATTAACTTAAGTTGAAAAGAGAATAGTCTGTTTATCGGCTGATCCAATAAAAGACACGATTAAATACTGTTTAATAAAAATTTATTTGCCATTAAGAACTAAATGACTAACCTTAAATCTCTTAAAAAATATTTTGTCCGGTATAAGACTAAAATCTTTTGGGGAATTCTCTTCATCCTCATCTCAAACGGTTTTTCAACGTATATTCCTATTGCAATAAAAGATGCGATAAATGATCTGCAGCATTCCCTTTCTCATCAAACATTAATCAAGTATGGCTTAATCATTGCCGGCGCATCGCTAATTTCGGGATTTTTTAGATTCTTAATTCGTCAAACAATAATTGTTGTATCGCGCGAAATTGAATTTGATCTTCGCCAGGACTTTTGGGCACACGTGCAGCGGCTGCCGCTACGCTATTTCCAAAATAATTCAACCGGAAACATTATGGCGCACGCCACTAACGACATTAACGCGGTGCGAATGTTTATTGGTCCGGCGGTTATGTACACCATTGATACCGGTATTCGTCTACTTATTGTTATCTGGATAATGCTTTCGATTGATGTATCGGTTACACTCTATTCTCTGCTGCCTCTACCGTTTTTATCTTACCTGATTTATGTAATCGGGAAAAAAATTCATGCCCGCTTTACCGCAATACAAGAAAAGTTTTCTGAACTTACCACAAAAGCGCAGGAAAATTATTCGGGGATGAGAGTAATAAAATCTTACGTTCGCGAAGAGAGTGAAATTGATGAGTTCGCTGCGCTAAGCAAAGATTACCTGAACAGAAACATGAACCTTGTAAAAATCCAGGCATTGTTTCAGCCGATACTTTTTCTGATAACCGGATTATCCATCATCATTGTTATTTGGGTGGGCGGTTCGGAAGTGATTAAGAATCAATTGATGCTTGGCGATATTACCGCACTGATCATTTATTTAGGACTTTTGATCTGGCCTATCATTGCATTCGGGTGGGTCATCAATATTATTCAACAAGCAGAAGCAAGCATGAAAAGGTTGAATAAAATTCTTGCCGAACCGTTTGAAGTTGAAGAGTCTGAGATAACAGATTTCTCGGTAAAAGAGTTGAATGGGAAAATCACCTTTAAAAATGTCTCGTTCAGCTATAACGAAAATCTTCCGAAAGTTTTAAACAAAATAAATCTTGAGATCCCGGTTGGAACTACGCTTGCAATAATGGGGTTAACCGGCGCGGGCAAAACAACGCTGATCAATTTACTTCCCCGCTTATATGATGTTACCGATGGGGAAATTTTAATTGATGATACTCCGATAAATAAAATTCCTTTTGCAACCTTGCGCAGGCAAATCGGACTGGTGCAGCAGGAATCTTTTCTTTTCTCCGATTCAATTACAAAGAATTTATGTTACGGATTGAAGGAGGAAGATCACGAGAAGATGATGGAAGTTTCCCGCATTGCACAGTTTGATAAGGATGTAAAAGATTTTCCTAATGGATATGAAACGATAATCGGGGAAAGGGGCATTACTCTTTCAGGAGGACAAAAACAGCGCGCAACCATCGCACGCGCACTGGTGATTGATCCGAAAATTCTTATTCTTGATGATTCTTTCTCCGCCGTTGATACACACACGGAAGAGGAAATTCTAAAAAACTTAAAAGCGTTTATGAAAGAACGGACAAGCATCATTATTAGTCACCGCATTTCGACTGTAAAAGATGCAGATAAGATAGTTGTGCTTGATAAAGGTACGATTGCAGAACAAGGTACACACGATGAGCTTCTTGCGCTTAACAAATTGTACGCCGATATCTATTATAAACAACTACTTGAAAAAGAAATTGAAGAATTTAATTAAGGAGAAAAGTATGGCAAAGATAAAAATCGCTTTCTTCGAAATAACTCCGGATGAAAAGAAGTATCTAAAAAGACAATTTGATACTACTTTCGATCTCTTTTTTTATAAAGAAAAACTTGACGAAGAAAATGTCTCTTTAATAAAAGATGCTGACGTCGTTTCAATCTTCATTTATTCTAAGATCACGCAGGAGATCATTGATAAAGCGAAGAAATTAAAACTTATTGCTACGCGCAGCACAGGATTTAATCACATCAACTTAAAGGCAGCGCAGAAAAATAAAATTTCTGTCTGTAACGTCCCCTTTTACGGAGAGAACACCGTTGCGGAACATACCTTCGCGTTAATTCTGGCGCTGTCGAGGAATCTCCACAAAGCTTATGTGCGCACGGTTCAAGGCAACTATTCGCTTGAAGGGTTGCGCGGATTTGATCTGAAGAATAAAACGCTTGGGATCATCGGTGCGGGAAGCATTGGCATGCACGTTATTAAAATGGCAAAAGGTTTTGGGATGAAGGTGCTGGCGTTCGACCAGAATGAAAATCATATGATGAAAGAATTGCTTGATCTGAAATATGTTCCTCTTGAAGAACTTCTTGCGAATTCCGATGTGCTCACGCTTCACTGTCCATACACCGAACAGACGCGTTACCTTATTAATATGCGCAACATTCACCTTGTAAAGAAAGGGGCTTTATTCATCAACACTGCACGAAGCGGAATAATTGAACCTTCCGCCCTTTATTACGCTATTGATAACGGCATCTTTGGCGGCGCAGGGCTTGATGTGTTTGAAGGAGAAGAGTTAGCGCTTGAAGAAAATCAAATGCTGACGAAGAATGTTTCGCTTGAACATCTTGAAGCAAGCATGAAAAGGAATATTTTACTCCGCAGAGAAAATGTTATCATCACACCGCACATGGCGTTTGATTCGTATGAAGCGGTTGAAAGAATATTGGATACGACAATTAGAAACATTAAATCATTTATTACTAAAGAAAATTATCATAAAGTAGTATAGGAGCTTATCACTTAAGTTCGAGTAGAGCTTGGAAGAAATAACAAAAGACAAATTACAAATGACAAATAACGAATAAGTTCAAAATTCAAAAGTGAAAAGATTCAAAAGAACATTGTTTTTTGATATTTGCTTTTTGTGATTTCCGGTTTATCCGGGTTAGGATTAAGAGAATATTTAATGGCACAAATTAAGAACGACGACGAAATACTCGGTAAGGCATACGACGCAAAGTTGATGAAGCGGTTATTAACGTTCATTAAACCATATAAGCGTTATGTAATCTTTGCAATTCTGCTCAATATTGTTGTTGCAGCGCTGGGTCCTTTGCGCCCCTACTTAACTAAAATAGCAATCGATGATTATATCGCCAATAAAAACTTTACCGGATTACTCTGGATAACGATCGCTTTATTTGCAACGTTGTTTTTTCAATCGGCAATACAGTATCTGCTAACCTACTACACACAGTATTTGGGACAAAAGACCATTTACGATATCCGTATGAAATTGTTTTCGCACACACAGCGGCTCGCTATTAAATTTTTTGATAAGACCCCGATAGGAAGACTTGTTACCCGCGTAACCAATGATATCGAATCGCTAAACGAACTCTTCTCATCCGGCATCATTATGATCTTTAGTGATGTGTTTATCATTTTCTGGATACTTGGTTTTATGTTTTTTATGGATTGGAAATTGTCTTTCGTTTCCCTTTCAATTTTACCGGTACTTATTTACGGGACGTTTCTTTTTAGAAGAAAGGTCCGCGAGAACTACCGCGACGTACGGTTTCATCTTGCAAGATTAAATTCCTACATGCAGGAACATATCACCGGAGTTTCCGTAATGCAGCTTTTTCATAAAGAGAAAGAGGAACTGCAAAAGTTTTCAGGCATTAACGGCGACCATAAAAAAGCAAACGTTGAATCGATTTTTTATTATGCAGTCTTTTATCCTTCGGTGGAATTTGTTAGTTCTATCGCTCTTGCATTAATTATTTGGTACGGCGGCGGCGAAGTTGTACACCATGTGCTTACGCTTGGAACGCTCTTCGCGTTTCTTCAATACACGGAAATGTTTTTCCGCCCGATACGCGACCTTTCCGAAAAATATAATATCATGCAGACGGCAATGGCTTCTTCCGAAAGAGTTTTTAAATTGCTTGATGATGAAACGTTTATTAAAAATCCGGAGGAACCGAAATTTCTTCATTCGGTTAAGGGTTCAATTTCTTTTAAAGATGTTTCCTTCGCATATAATAAAGATGAATTCGTTCTAAAGAATATTTCATTGGATGTTAATCCCGGTGAAACTGTGGCTATTGTTGGGGCTACAGGTGCGGGGAAGACAAGTATCATCAATATCCTCACACGTTTTTATGATATTAACAGCGGATGCATTCGCGTTGACGGCATTGATATTCGTGAACTTGATAAACACGAACTGCGGAGACAGATTTCTATTGTATTGCAGGATGTTTATCTTTTTTCGGGAACGATTAAATCAAATATAGGGATGAATAACCGGGAGATTACCGACGAACAAATTCATCGCGCGGCAGAACTTGTTGGAGCGGATAAGTTTATTCAACTGCTTCCGAAGAAATATGATGAAGAGGTTAAGGAACGGGGAGCAACGCTAAGCGTAGGACAAAAGCAATTGATCTCATTCGCGCGGGCGCTGGCATTTAATCCCCAAATTTTAATTTTAGATGAAGCAACTTCAAGTGTTGATACGGAGACGGAGATACTTATCCGGCAGGCAATAGAAAAACTTCTTGTGGGGAGAACCGCAATAGTTATTGCTCACCGGCTTTCTACAATACAGAACGCAAATAAAATACTTGTAATGCATAAAGGGGAAATAAAGGAGACCGGAAATCATCAGGAGCTGCTTGCAAAACGGGGAATCTATTACAGATTATATCAATTGCAATATAAAGACCAGGAGATAAGCAAAGCCGGGTAAGCAAAAGAAGGAGGAGACCCCATCGAAAAGTTCGTTTTATGCTGTTGGGAAATCATATCGTAGAAAGAGAAGAGTGATGCTGTTCCTCATAAATGATATTAGTATAGTGTTTTTAAAGATGTTTTCATTTATTTTTAACATGGTGATAATAACAAAACAAGTAAAACCATGAGTAATGATTTTTCAGAAAAGATAGCAAGTTGTTTTAGAAACAAACCCGTAACCAGAGCCTATTTATTTGGTTCTGCTTCCCGCAACGAAGAAGATGCACAGAGTGATATAGACATTCTGGTTGAATTAGATTATTCTCAGCCGATAGGGTTGGGATTTGTGCGGATGCAGTTAGAGTTGGAAGATCTCTTAAAAAGAAAAGTCGACCTTGTTACGGGCAACAGTGTTTCCAAATATATCCGCCCTTTTATTGATGCAGACAAAGTGTTGATCTATGAGAAATAAACTTGGCGATAACGCACGGATACAGCATATCTTTGATGCAATTCTTGAAATTGAATTGTACATCCACAAAGTATCTTACGATATTTTTAAATCTAACTCCATGATGCAGTATGCTTGTGTAAAACAATTAGAAATTATTGGCGAAGCGGCAAACCATCTCACCCCAAATTTCAAAAAACTCAACCCGGAAATAGAATGGCCTGAAATAATAGCGCTTAGAAATATCTTAATCCATGAATATTTTGGGATCGATACTAAAATTGTGTGGGATATAATTAACAACGACATTGTTTTTATGAAGGCAAAAGTAAAAAAAATAATTGATCAAATTAAAATCTCACCGAATCTCTTCAATCCGCTAGAGCCGGAAGAATAATTTGCACATCTAAACCAAAGTTGAAAAGCATCCTTTTTTAGCAATCTCTTTTTTCTATTCTAAAAAGTGGCAGTTGATAGGCTATGAATAGAGGAAATTAACCCCATTTTATAAATTGTAAAGGTTAAATTATAAATTACCTTATGCAGAATAGTATTTTAAATTGCCACGACCTTCAGAGGCTATGTTAATATTCATTAAGAAGCACTGAACTCACCCTAAATCCCTCTCTTAAAAAGAGAGGGACTTTGAATTTCGCCTTTTTTAGCCCTTTCTCTTTTCAAGAGAAGGGGTTGGGGTTGAGTTCAGCCCCTTGCTAAATGATTTTCACACAGCCTCTTCAGGTCGTGGGAGAATAAGCAAAAAAGCAAATGGCTTTAGCCAAAATAATTGCTAAAATTGGGCTAAAGCCCCGGAACTTCTTGTTGATTTGATCCCCGACATAAATGTCGGGGCTATTCAATTACAAGTTATGCATAAGATGAGTTATAAATTACATAGTCTCATTTACAAGTCATATAGCTTGGTTTAAAAGTCATATAGCTTCACTTACAAATCGATACGGTTGTTTTATAAATGAGGGTGCTTGTTTTATAAATACTCATGACTGTTTTACAAATACACTCGACTGTTTTACAAATACTCATGACTATTTTACAAATACTCATGACTATTTTACAAATACACATGACTGTTTTACAAATACACATGACTGTTTTACAAATACACTCGACTGTTTTACAAACACTGCCGCTTGTTTTACAAATACACCCGGCTATTCTATAAATAGGGATGCGTATTTCTTAAATAGGGAAGCCACCTTTTTAATAAGTTATGTGAATATTTGAATAAAACCGTTAAAACGGTTTAGCTGCCTATCATCTTTCCATTAACACCTCGATTAATCGAGGTGTTAATGAAATAGAGATCAACATTTGGAACCGTTTTAACGGTTTCCGGTAGGCGGTATTTATTATATTTCCTATCTATTCAAATAATGGATTATTATAATCCATCAATTTTCATACGCCTTATTAACCGAAATGGCTTTTGGCATATTTATTTTTTCAGTTTCGGTGTAAAAAGTAATCCGCTAACTTGTTTGAATTGGGGACTTGTAGCCCCGAAGACGCTTTTTACATATTTTTTTACACCGGCAGCTATATCAACTAACCCGGTCTCTTTTTTATAAAGAACGTCATCCCTTTCAATACGGGCATTGCTTAAAGGGGTATAGGTGTTAATTACCAGTTTGTTGGCGGCTTTCATATCAGTCAGCAGGGTAGTTAACGTAGCTGTAGTTAAGTCCGTTTCGTTTGGGGCATAGTTGGTTTGAGCCGAGAGGAGTTGAATAAGTTTGTCAAGGTTGTCTATCCTGTTATCGAAACCCATCTGAGAAGCAGAGATGTTTTTTGGAGTTTCTTCTTCGGGCACTTCCGGGTCTGCGGGGGGCGGAGTGTCTTTGGGAGTAGCCCTTCTTCCTTGAATTTTTCTTGCGATAGTTTTTGCGTTATCTACCACTTGCGTAGGGATATCGCTTGACTCGAGGGCGTTAATTACCCTGGTAATAAGAGGGCTTAAGGGTTTGAAAAGGATATCTCTTGCGGCTACTGCGTTAGACCAGGGAGTTTGCACCGCGTTTACCGCCGCAATTTTAGTATCGGCTAACGTATGGAGGGCGGTTAATGATGAAAGTTTAAGTGAAGTTTTACCGGGGTTGTAGCTTGCACCGTATCCGGTGCAAAAGGAAATAAGGTCTTCAAAGTTTGCTACATTCTTTGCATGACCCGTTTCTTGAGCTGCCATAGCATTTCTCCGTAGAATGTTATTAAAAACGAGAACTTATTTGTTCTACAAAAATATGGGGAAATAATTGATAAAAGCAAGGAAAATTTTGGGGATGGGGAAAGATTATAAAATTACAAGATTGAAAGATTGCATGATTGAATGGTTGAATGGTTGAATGGAATCCTCGGTTAAATTGTTGTTTTTTTTGTCAAGCCTATCCGCCTCCGGTGGACATGTCAGCCTCTGGCTGAATATTTTTGTCTTATTTTCATTTCCCATTTTTATCTCTATCACAAAATTAAAAACATTGAATCCCGCCGGGATTCTTTTTTTAGTTTTGTTCTTTTGTTACAAATATTAAATCCCTACGGGATTTCTGCAACACCGTAGGTGTTGAATCCATGGCAAGCACATGGCATGCTTTGTAACAAATAAACCCACCAACAACTAACATTCCCATCGGGAATGAATATTTCTTATCTCTAAAGAATCCTTTCTGTGAGCAAAAAAACTTTGGTTGACGGTTACGCCGCGCTAAACTTGAAGGATTGAAAGATTGCATGATTGAATGGTTGAATGGAAAGAGAGAAACGAATTCTCTTTTTTCTCACAAAGCACGCTACGAACCGCAAAGACCGCGGCTGACTGTGCAAAATGGGAAGAATATTAAATGATTAAAGAAAATGAATGGATGAATGTTTTTCATTCAATCATGCATCCATTCAATCTTAGCGCGGCGAAGCCGACAACCAAAACTTTAGTTAACTTCTTTAATTGTTTCTTAGGTGAGATGAAATATTCATTCCCTAAGGGAATGTACATTTTGGTTGAGTTTAAGGTTACAAAGATTTAACCCGCCAGAGGCGGGTTATTGCAAAAATCCGAAACTGCTTGAAGTTTTATAAAACTGAACAATCCCATCGGGATTGAATCTTGGTAACATAAACACAAAACAGGGAAAGAATCCCGGCGGGATTCAATGTTTTTTTGATGTTGTATTAAAAAAAAATAAAGCGGAAATCCTTGAAAAATTTCTTGTCCGAAAAAACAAGAATTTAACCGAGGATACTATTCTAATGTGATAATTTGGTTCTGGCTTTGCCGGTTTATAATGTATTACTGATGACAAATGACTAATGACCAACTACTAATGACGAATGATAAATGACCAATGACGAATTTACAGAAGAGCGAAGCGTTGATCTTATTCCCGGCGGCTTGTGTTGTATTTAAGGTAAAAGAGCTATTGCCGGAGGAAAAAATATTTTTTTTTATTTTTGATAGTGGTAAATAATATTATTAGGTTTACTTATAAGATTTATTGAGAGATGAGGTTACTTTATTTCTTCGTTAGTTTTACATAGAACAGCATTACCGAACGGGGTATGTGATACATTACCCTCTCACCTTTTATTACCTACAAAGAAAAAAACAACAAAAGAATTTTATTTAAAACTATTTAAATATTTTTTACCAACTTTAAGTGTAAAGGAATTAAAAGACCATTGGATAGCATCTTGTAATAGGGTGTTGACTATACGGAATTTTTGAGTAAAAATATTTGAAAAACAATAAATAATAAAGTTTTGGTTAGAATATAGTATGCAGGCTGCCATGTGTACTATATGGAATTATGGCAGTATAAGTAATAGTTAACTCTCAAGAGGGATCGAATGGATAAGCAAAAAGTTATTGATAACCTAAGTCTTTTCAAGAAGAGATTGAGCGGTGAAGTTGTAGAAGCATTTCATGGTCGTGGAGTGGAGTTTGGGCGAGAGCGATTTAATACGTGGCGACGTAAATTTTCTCAATTCTTAGATGATTACCTACCAGGTGAGACCTCTGTTCTAAATGCCAAGCTTACACACTATGCGTTCTCATTGCGGCGTGGCGAGAGTGACGCGCAAAGATTTTGGAGAGAAGATGGCGAGACGATGCAGGCATATATCGACTCATTAATTCTGGATGTTGAAAATGATGAATATGATTTTAGAAAATCGGAAACCGAAGAAGAACCTGCGGTACAGCTAACACAAACAGAAAAACCTAAAAATAAAGTTTTTATAGTTCACGGGCATGACGGCGAAGCAAAAGAGCGCACAGCACGCTTTATCGAGAAGCTCGGCTTTGAAGCTATCATACTCCATGAGCAAGCGAGTCGAAGCATGACAATCATTGAGAAAATTGAAAATTATTCAAATGATGTAGGCTTCGGAATAGTTTTATATACACCTGATGATCTGGGTAATGTGAAAGATGAAGCTGAGAAAGGTGAATTAAAATACAGAGCTAGACAAAATGTTGTTTTTGAACATGGTTTCCTAATTGGAAAGATTGGGCGTGAAAACGTAACCACGTTAGTTGAAGGTAACATTGAGTTCCCCAATGATATTAGTGGCATTGTTTATATCGATGACAAAGACTGGCAGCTTGATATAGCAAAAGAAATGGTGGCTGCTGGCTATGAAATAGACTTTAAAAAGCTAATGTAGAAAAGAGTTAACAAGGCGTTGCACCGGACAAGCCGGTGAACGCGGCGTTATACGCGAGGTGAAATGGCATTTTCAGAAAAAATAAAATATGATGTAAAGAAAAGGGCACATCTATCGTGTTGTGTTTGTAAATCAATTGGTATTGAAGTTCATCACATTGTTCCTCAATCCGAAGGAGGTAGCGATGATTTTGATAATGCCTCCCCGTTATGCCCAAGTTGTCATGAAACATATGGTGCAAATCCTCAAAAGCGAAAATTCATAATGGAATCCAGAGATATATGGTATGACATTTGCGAAACAAGGTTTCGTTATGATTCTGATAGGATCGACCAATTACAAAAAGATATAAATATACTTTCTGAAAAATTGGATGCCAAATTATTGTCAGAAAATATTGCAGGTCAATTATTCAAAATGATAAAAGAATCGCCATTTTTTGTAGAAAAAAATAAAGATGATATTTCATGGTCAATTGGCGAAGTTGTAAAATTCTTACTTGACTACAAAGATCCTCTTGAAGAAATGCAAATTAAAAACTTGGAAGTGAGTTATGCTTTACTCTTTCAAACCAAAGGTGATAATGACGCTTCTAACAGAGAATATAATTCTGTTAGAAATCAGTTTTTAAATAAATATGGCTCTGTAATTGCAAAAAAACTTACAATCAATATTATCAAGAGATTTAAGATAAATTGGAATGAAGGTGTAACAGAAGAAGATATGAGCAAAATAATGAGTGTTAATTTCGTAACTATGATAATACTGCTTCATCATGAAGATTTGAAGCCAAAGAAAATGTCGTTAAAAGTTTCATTTAATAAAAACGAAGATTTGTTTGCACGTTTAAGTGAGTAAACTATTTATCCGCGTATAACAAGCAACTGCTAATGAATTCACACCAGTTGCGAAGTAAGCGTGTAGCCGAAACGTTTAGTTAGTTTTTGTAAATAAAGGCGGAATGATATTCCGATTTTAGAGGAGAGTAATTTCGTCATTTTGGGTGTGGAGAATTTTAATAATTAAATGGTTCGTTGTACTAACGTAAAACGAGAATGGAAAGTTTTAAATAATTAATACGGCGGTGTTGGAGTTTAACAACCTGTAACGCAAGGCGTGATAACACGGCGTTATATGGCGTGAAATATTTCAAAATTAAAATTGGTGATACTATGGATACGTTTACAAATTTAAAAAAAGCTCTGTTCTTCCTGATTATGATTTTCTTATTAATTGACTCTATTCATGCTCAGGGTTCCTATTTCTTTTATTCTTTTAGTGCCGACCCATGGACATTCAACCGCCGCAATGACGACGGTACAGCACAGCTAACAGTTTATACTCCGCCTACATATCAGATTAATGAATCCGCCGTTGATGGTTCCAATAACAAGGTTTATTTTTATGAATCATCTTCCAATATTATTTTCCAATCGGACTATGATGGTTCCAATAGAACATCAGCGTTTACAACATCCGGTCCAATTACTAGTATGGCAGCGGGTAATGGCTATATTTTTTACGCATACTTAAATAGTCCATATTCGGTAAGAAGATGTAATTCGAACGGAACCGGCGATATTCAATTATATGTAAATCCATCGTATGGAAACGTATTTCGAATTGCGTATGATGCTGGTAACAATTATCTCTATTACTATGAACAGAATTATGATAACACCCATAATAGAATATTTAGAACAGATGCTAATGGTTCTAATTTTACTGTGATCTATAATAACTGCGCGATTATTAAAAGTTTAGCTGCCGGTGCGGGATATGTTTTTTATTCCTATACTTATTCTCCATGGACATTTAATAGAAGAAATGCAGATGGTTCTTCCGAAACCTTGATTTATACACCACCAGCGGGTACTGTGATGTTAAGTTCGTATGACGCAACCATTAACAAATTGATTTTTTATGACGACAATGTCGGGGGATCCAAAACGATATATAAAGCAAATGCTGACGGATCGTCCCTTACTTCCTTATATAACGGGTTTATACCAACGGTAAATTCTTTGGCGGCACCTTCTGCTCCAAGCATAACATTTACAGACGGCAGCGGGTTTACACAAAGTATAACTCCGGGCAGCACGAATCAAGCGCTTGGTCGTTTTTTGTTAACCGGTACATCCAGCGGGGCAACCTTAACCGCAGCTTCTATCAAATTAAATGGTACCCGAACCGGATTGACAAATTTCAAATTATGGTCATCAACAGATGCTTCATTTGGTAGCGATACACAACTCGGTTCTACTGTGGCTGCCGATCCAGGTGATGGCGGTTCGATATCTTTCAGTAGTTTAACAAGTTCGATTAGTATAAGCGGTACATATTATTTTTTAACAACTGATGTTGCTGCCGGGGCTACAGGAACAGCCCAGGGAGTAATTGTTCAGAATAGCAGTTTAACCTTAAATGGGGGGTCTCTTTCCGGTACTATTTCAAATGCGGCACTCTCCAGCAATGCCGTATCATTACCCGTTGAACTTAACTCTTTTACAGCTACTACTGTTGAAAACAAAGTAACCCTTAACTGGCAAACAGCAACGGAAGTGAGCAATTACGGTTTTGAAGTTGAACGCACCTCGACTTTGCCCGACATGAATTGGGAAAAGGTTGGATTTGTAAAGGGAAACGGAAATAGTAATTCTCCTAAAGAGTATTCGTTTATTGATAATAACCCTGGTGCCGGAAAATATCTCTACCGATTAAAACAAATGGATACTGATGGAAAATATACCTACAGTAAAGAAGTAGACGTAACTTTTATTACTCCAACTGCGTATGCATTAGCGCAGAATTATCCGAATCCGTTTAATCCAAATACAGTTATCAGTTATCAGTTATCAGTCGTCGGTAAAACATCAATAAAAGTTTACGATATGTTAGGGAATGAACTTGCAACTTTGGTGAATGAAACAAAAGAGCCCGGTATTTACAACGTTGCATTTGACGGAAGTCAACTTCCGAGTGGGGTTTATTTCTATAAGATAGTGAGCGGAAAATATTCTGACATTAAGAAGATGATCCTCCTTCGCTAAACGCTGCGGTGGACAGGTATTATTAAGGTGAGGGGGTATAGAGTGGTGACTTTGGGTGTAGAGATTTTTAATTAGTAAGTAACCTTACGCATGGGCGATTCAGAGAATCGCCCTACGATTATTGCAATTTTGGGTAAGGTGATTAGTAATTCGTTTTGCTTACGTAAAACGAGAATGGGAATTTTTAAATAATTAATTCGGCGGTGTTGGAGTTTAACAACCTGTAACGCAAGGAGTGACAATACGGCGTTAGGCGATATTCTCATCATAAAAGGAATACGCATTAACCGGGCGCTAACCGCTCTAGAGTGACACAGATATAAAAACTATTGTTTTCATCAGTTCACCAATAAAAATGAGATATCTATGAAAATTTTGAAAATCACAATGCTCATCATTGCATTAGCGACTGTTGCTTATTCTTCCGATACGCTTGAAGTTTTCAAAAAAGGGATTGTGTATGATATACCTACATATAAAGCGGCGGCGAAAAATTTGGGAATGAAAGCCATTGGTACACTGGTTCCCGGAGAAAAGGTTTTGAGGCTCCATAAAGAAAAAGATTGGTACTGCATAGAAAAATTGGACGGCACAAAAGGATATACCTTAGTCGAAGTGATACAAACGCCGTTGGATGAACGTATCTCGGTTTACGATGCATGGCCACTTGCATCGGATACCTTGGAAGCGGCAAAAGTAAAAATACATTTAAAAGATGATAGTAAAATCTATCCCGTAACCATACTAAAAAGCGAAGGGAATTATTGTTTTATTAAACGGGGTGATGGAAAAACCGGCTGGATATGGAACATGAGGCTTATGTATATAGACGACTATGTTTACAGCGGAGTATTCCGGTTTTTTAAATCGATCTTTAGCGCCGTCAGTACGTTTGGTAATAGTAATTGGTTCTTTGCTGTTCTTACATTTATCTTATTTTGGATTGTTTTGCTTGTACTACCGGGAATCATCATTTCATATTTCATGTATTTTGTGGTTGGAAAAATCCGGTGGATTCCCAATTTCATTCTTATTGTTCTAACGATTGGAGTTCTGATCGGAGGATATGTCGGTACTTTCGCTTATTTATTTCTCCTTCCGCCATACGCCGATAACTCGATAGGATTCTTCGCATTACTCTTTTGGGTGTTTGTGTTTTGTTCATTAAATCTATATTCTATTCGCTATAACCGATGCCCGAAATGCCATCATAACCTTGGAGGAATGTCCGCCGGGGAAAGCGATCACAAGATTACGAAGACCAAAACAACTACCTGGCTAACATTTACTAGCGGACGAACAGAAAAGCGTGTGAAGAATGATCGTTTTGAATTTTGGACAAATTATCGAAAGTGCTCCAATTGCGGTCATCAGTGGTCAATAAGCGAAAGCAGAACTAATTGAGATAGCAAAGAATGTGTCTTGAGCTTTTGAAGCATGGCTGCGGATAAAATAAAAACCATGGAGAGTGTAAACCCGCAGCCCAACCAGCATCTCAGCCCGTCCGATATGCATGTGAAGGATTAGTTTTTGGAAACCGATAAATCGGTTGGGGAGTAAGATATGGTGGAAATCCCCACGACTAAAGAGGCTGTGTGAATATTCAAATAAACCGTTGAAACGGTTGTGATACCTATCGTTTTTTCATTAACACCTCGATTAATCGAGGTGTTAATGAAATATAAATCAGGAGTTGAACCGTTTTAACGGTTTCTGGTTAGCGATTTTTATTCTATTTCACCTTGGTTTAAATTTGGATAATAAAAAACCATGATTTTCACACAACTACTGAAGTTGTGGGTTAATAGAAAAGTTTAATAATTAATACGGCAGTGTTTGGTTTTAACAACCTGTCGCACAAGGCGTGATAACACGGCGTTAGGCAGCAAAAGAAAATGGGTTCTACTTTAACTTGTAAATATCTTTACGATGACCGACAAAATGCACGATAATGGTCCTGTCTTTGTGGTTTATCTCATAGATAATTCTATAAGAGCCGTCACGAAGTTTAAAGAGGCCGGAAAGTTCGCCTTTGAGAGGAAATACCTTGGTTAATTCAAGATTAGCGGATAACCATTGGATGTGATCGACCAAACGTTATGCAGTAAGTTTGTCGATTTTGCTGAGGTCTTTGATTGCAGACTTAAGGAAAGATACGATGTACAAAATTTATCCAAGACCGAGTTGTTTCATTGCAGAGGAT
>Ga0172379_10000678_pt1 | contig 81648 bp, 75 predicted proteins | sample GrowelOW334metaG_FD_119756 | JGI IMG/M metagenome (GOLD analysis project Ga0172379, IMG submission 119756) | Groundwater microbial communities from an aquifer near a municipal landfill in Southern Ontario, Canada - Groundwater well OW334 metaG | ecosystem: Environmental > Aquatic > Deep... | reverse complement strand
TGCTAAAATTCTTTTGCGGCGGGTCTCCCCGCATTGCGGGGTGGTGAATCTGGTCAGGTCCGGAAGGAAGCAGCCACAGCCGTTTTCCGCAAGTGCCGGGGGTCAGGCTCGCCGCACCCCTTCTCCGCATGGGGATTCTTGTAATCTTCCCTTACAAACTCCTTGCCTCTGTCACATCCGGGTTACAGCCATCGGATGAAATGCAATCTGCCATGAGGCATTCACGACAGGAGCACACCATGAATCGTAAACACACAATTGTTGCGGGCTTTCTTGCCGCCAGCGCCGTCTTCTTCGGCATTGCCTACGCGCAGGGCCCGGGTTGCGATCACGAGGGCAGGCCGGGCATGCAGCGCAGCTCGATGCAGCCGGGCAGCATGATGGACCCGAGCGTTCGCGCCGAGCAGCGCCTGACCCGGTTCAAGAGCGAACTCAAACTCACTGCCCAGCAGGAACCGCTCTGGCAGGCTTTCGCCGAGAAGTCGAAGACAGAGGCCGGCAAGGGTTTCCAGGCCATGCGTGAGCGCATGAATGACACCAAGCCGGTGAGCGCTCCGGAGCGTATGGCGCAGATGCAGGACATCATGAAACAGCGCGTCGCCGCGATGGAATCGGTCAACGAATCCTTCAATCGGCTGTATGCGGCGCTGACGCCGGCGCAGAAAGCTGCGGCTGACAAGCATTTCAGCAACGCCGGCCGCCATCAGCATGGGCCGGGCCGTGGCGCACCACGCCGCGACGGGCAGGGCGCTCCTGCAGCGCCGGAGCCGCGCAAGGGGTGATGTCGCCCCGCTGACCCAAGCAAGGCGGCTCCGTTTGTGGCGACGGGCCTGATAAAATTGCCGCATGAGTTATCAGGTCCTCGCCCGCAAGTGGCGCCCCAAGTCTTTCGCTACCCTGGTGGGGCAGGAGCACGTCGTGCGGGCGCTGACTCACGCGCTCGACCAGAACCGGCTGCATCACGCCTATCTTTTCACCGGCACCCGCGGCGTGGGCAAGACGACGCTGGCGCGCATCATGGCCAAGGCCCTGAACTGCGAAGCCGGCGTCAGTTCCACTCCCTGCGGGGTCTGTTCGGCCTGCACCGAGATCGATAGCGGCCGCTTCATTGATTACATAGAACTCGATGCCGCGTCGAATCGCGGTGTCGACGACATGACCGCTTTGCTGGAGCGCGCCACCTATGCGCCGACCATGGGCCGCTACAAGGTCTATGTGATCGACGAAGTTCACCAGCTCTCCGGGCATGCCTTCAATGCGATGCTGAAGACGCTGGAAGAGCCGCCGGAGCACGTCAAGTTCATCCTGGCGACGACCGATCCGCAAAAAATTCCCGTTACCGTGCTGTCGCGCTGCCTGCAGTTCAACCTGAAGCAGATGCCGCCGACGCTTATCGTCGACCATCTCTCGCGCGTGCTGCAGGCCGAGGGGCTGACTTTCGAGCCGGACGCCCTGCGCCATCTGGCCAAGGGCGCCGCGGGAAGCATGCGCGATGCGCTGTCGCTGCTGGATCAGGCCATCGCCCACGGCGCCGGCAAGGTGGAAGACGAGGCCGTGCGCGCCATGCTGGGTACGGTCGGCGACGAACACCTGTTCGCGCTGCTCGACGGCCTGGTCGCGCAGGACGTGCAGGCCATGCTCGAAGTGGCCAAGCTGATGGATGCGCGCAGCCTGTCGTTCGACGGCGGCCTGCAGGAACTGGCGACCCTGTTCCATCGCATTGCGCTGGCGCAGTTCGCTCCCGAGGCGCTGCTCGACGAAACCGAGCGCAGCCGTCTGGCACCCTATGCGCAGGCGCTGGATGCCGAGTACCTGCAACTGGCCTACCAGATTGCCATTCACGGACGCGACGAGTTGTCGCTGGCACCGGACGAGTATGCCGGCTTCGTCATGAGCTTGCTGCGTTTGCATGCATTTCGGCCGCAGCGTGCCGGCGCGGCCAGGCCGGTGGCCAAAGCGGCGGCGAAGGTGGCGGCTGCAGTGGCGCCGGTACGCGCCGCGCCGCCTGCCGTCCGGCCGCCTGCCGTGCCGCCAGCGCCGACTCCTGTCGCGTCCGCGGCACCCGGCCTGGCAGCCGCGACTGCTGTGCCGGTGGAAGAAGACTGGCACGCGCTGGCTAGCCGCCTCCCCGGCATGGCGCGGCAGTTGGCGCAACATTGCGAACTGGTCGAGCGCGGCGAGACACTGGTGCGCCTGCGCCTGGCCCCTGCGCACAAGCATCTGCAGGCCCACCAGGAAAAGCTTCAGCTTGCCCTGCGCGACGTCTGGGGAGCGCAACTGCGACTGGATATCACCGTGGCCGAGCCGGCCGGAGAGACGCCGGCCGAGCGGCGGCAGAACACCGAGCGCGAACGTCAGGATCGCGCCATCGCCTCGATCGAGCAAGACCCCTTCGTGCGCGATGTGGTGGACCTGTTCGATGCGAGCATCGACGAATCAACGATCAAACCCGTTTAAGGAGTACGAAAAAATGATGAAGGGTGGCATAGCCGGATTGATGAAGCAGGCGCAGCAGATGCAGGCCAACATGGAAAAGGCCCAGGAACAGCTGGCGCTGGTGGAAGTGGAAGGTCAGTCGGGCGCCGGCGCGGTGAAAGTGGTGATGACCTGCAAGCATGACGTCAAGCGCGTCACCATTGATCCCTCGGTGATGGATGACAAGGAAATGCTGGAAGACCTGATTGCGGCCGCGCTCAACGATGCCAACCGGCGTGCGGAGGCAACCACCGCCGAAAAGATGGGCGGCTTTGCCGCGGGCCTCAACCTTCCGCCCGGAATGAAGCTGCCGTTCTGATGGCGTCGTCATCATCGAGCCTCGATGAGCTAATCGAGGCATTGCGCTGCCTTCCCGGCGTCGGTCCCAAGTCGGCGCAGCGCATGGCCTATCATCTGTTGCAACGCGACCGGCGCGGGGCGGAGCGCCTCGCGCGCGGGCTGGATGCCGCGCTGCAACTGCTGCATCACTGCGCGCGCTGCAACAGCTTCACCGAAGCCGAGGTGTGCGAGCGCTGCCTGTCGACGCGCCGTGATGCCTCGCAGTTGTGCATCGTCGAAATGCCGGTCGATGCAAACAGCATGGAACAGACGCATGCCTACAACGGGCTCTATTACGTGCTGATGGGCAGGTTGAGTCCGCTCGACGGCATCGGGCCGAAGGAACTGATGTTCGAGCGGCTGTTTTCACGCGCCACCGATGGCGTGGTCAAGGAAGTGATTCTGGCCACGAATTTCACCAATGAGGGCGAGGCGACCGCGCATTACCTCTCCGAACTGCTGCATGAGCGCGGCCTCAAGGTCAGTCGCATCGCGCGCGGCCTGCCGGTGGGCGGCGAACTGGAGTTTTCCGACGCAGCGACGGTGGCCCAGGCGCTGCGCGAGCGGCGCGACTTCGTTTGAGTGAAAGCGATCGACTCCCGCCTTCCTCTGCAAGCGGATTCGCGGCTCCCGCATTCAGCCTGTAAAATTCCTCCATGAACCGGATTTCCATTTACGATTCCACGCTGCGGGACGGCGCCCAGGCACAGGGCATCTCCTATTCGGTGGAAGACAAGATCAAGATTATCCAGCGACTCGATGCGCTCGGCGTCGATTACATCGAGGCCGGCAACCCGGGGTCCAATCCGAAGGACCTCGAGTTTTTCGGGCGCATCAAGGCACTCAAGCTCCAGCATTCGCGAATCATCGCCTTCGGCAGCACGCGCAAGGTGGGTGTCGATGCGGCCGGCGACAGCAACGTGATGTCGCTGCTGCAGGCAGCGACACCCGCCGTCGCCATCTTCGGCAAGAGCTGGGACTACCAGGTCACCGAGATCCTGCGCACCACGCTCGACGAGAACCTGCGCATGATCGGCGACACCATCCGCCACCTCAAGCAGCAGGGGCGGGAAGTGGTGTACGACGCAGAGCATTTCTTCGACGGCTACCAGGCCAATGCCGACTACGCGCTGCGCACCCTGGCGGTGGCGGCAGAGGCGGGAGCCGACTGCCTCTGTCTGTGCGATACCAATGGCGGGACCTTCCCGCGCGACATCGCCGAGATCACGCGCACGGTCAAGGCGCGCTTTGCGGTGACAATCGGAATCCATTGCCACAACGACGGCGAAATGGCCGTGGCCAACTCGATCATGGCCGTGCAGGCGGGGGCCACCCAGGTGCAAGGCACCATCAACGGCATCGGCGAACGCTGCGGCAATGCCAATCTCTGCTCGATCATTCCCAACCTGCAGATCAAGCTTGGCTACAACTGCATTTCCGCGGAGAGCCTCGAGCAGTTGACCTCGGTGGCGCGCGCGGTGAGCGAGATCGCCAACATGCCGCACAACGAGAAGGCGGCCTACGTCGGCGGCGATGCCTTCGCGCACAAGGGCGGCATGCACATCGATGCCGTCGTCAAGAACCCGATGTCCTACGAGCATATCAATCCGGAGATAGTCGGCAACAGCCGGCGCATGCTGATGTCTGAAGTGGCCGGGCGCAGCACGCTGATGACGCGGATCAACGCGGTCGATCCCGGTCTCGGCAAGGACGCCCCGGAAACGCAGAAGATCGTCGATCGGCTCAAGCAACTGGAACACGAGGGCTACCAGTTCGAGGCCGCCGAGAGTTCCTTCGAACTGGTGGTGCGCAAAATCCTCGGCAAGTACCAGCCCTTCTTCGAGCTGAAAGAGTACAAGGTCATCGTGAACGAGCCCTCGATCAACGGCGTGAACTCCTCCGCCATGATCAAGATCCGCGTCGGCGACCAGGAAGAGATCACTGCCGCCGAGGGCGACGGGCCGGTGAACGCCCTCGACAATGCCGTGCGCAAGGCTCTCGAGCGCTTCTACCCGGAAATCAGCGAAATCCGGCTCACCGATTACAAGGTGCGCGTGCTCGATTCCGACCAGGCCTCGGCTGCCAGGGTGCGTGTGCTGATCGAATCCACGGACCATCGCGAGAACTGGACGACGATTGGAGTGTCTACAGATGTCATCGATGCCTCCTGGCGGGCGCTGGTGGATTCCATCGAGTACAAGCTGATGCGCGAGCAGGAACGGCGCATCTAGCAGGATCGCGGTTTTTTTTGCAACGATAGTCAAAGAAGGAGCCTCCATGGCTGGCAAGACGCTTTACGACAAATTATGGGAATCGCACGTGGTCCGCGAGGAGAGCGACGGCACCTGCCTGCTCTACATCGACCGTCATCTGATCCACGAGGTCACCAGTGCACAGGCGTTCGAAGGCATGCGGCTGGCCGGACGCAAGGCATGGCGCGCCGCCAGCATCGTCGCCAACCCGGACCACAATACGCCGACCGACCACTGGGACGAGGGCATCAAGGATCCGATCTCGCGCCTGCAGGTGGAAACCCTCGATGCCAACATCAAGGATTTCGGTGCGCTGGTCTATTTCCCGTTCAAGCACGCCAACCAGGGCATCATCCACGTCATCGGACCGGAGAACGGCACGACGCTGCCGGGCACGACCGTGGTGTGCGGCGACAGTCACACCTCGACGCACGGCGCCTTCGGCGCGCTGGCGCACGGCATCGGGACTTCCGAAGTCGAGCACGTGCTGGCAACGCAGACGCTGGTGGCCAAGCGCTCGCAACGCATGCTGGTCAAGGTCGAGGGGCAACTCGGCAAGGAGGTCACCGCCAAGGATGTGGCGCTGGCGATCATCGGCAAGATCGGCACCGCCGGCGGTAACGGCTACGCCATCGAATTCGGTGGCTCGGCAATCCGCGGTCTGTCGATGGAAGGGCGCATGACCTTGTGCAACATGACGATCGAGGCCGGTGCGCGCGCCGGCCTGGTGGCGCCCGATGAAAAAACCGTCGAGTATCTCAAGGGGCGTACGTACGCACCGAAGGGTGCCGACTGGGACAAGGCGGTGGCCTACTGGTCGACATTGAAGTCCGACCCGGATGCGAAGTTCGACGCCGTGGTCGAACTCGATGCGGCCCGGATCGAGCCGCAGGTGACGTGGGGTACCTCACCCGAGCAGGTGCTGCCGGTCGGCGCGCGCGTGCCCAACCCGGCCAACGAACCGGATTTGCAGAAGCGCACCGGGATCGAGCGCGCCCTGCAGTACATGGGGCTTGCCGCCGATACGCCGATTTCCGAAATCAAGGTGGACAAGGTGTTCATCGGCTCCTGCACCAACTCACGCATCGAGGACCTCCGCGCCGCGGCAAAAGTCGTCAAGGGCCGGAAGAAGGCGGCCGGCGTCAAGCTGGTTCTGGTGGTGCCGGGCTCCGGCATCGTCAAGCGCCAGGCCGAGGACGAGGGGCTGGACAAGGTGTTCGTCGAAGCCGGCTTCGAGTGGCGCGAGCCGGGCTGTTCGATGTGCCTGGCGATGAACGCCGATCGCCTCGAACCGGGCGAGCGCTGCGCCTCGACGTCGAACCGCAACTTCGAAGGCCGTCAGGGCGCCGGTGGGCGCACCCACCTGGTTAGCCCGGCGATGGCCGCGGCTGCCGCCATCGCCGGCCATTTCGTCGATATCCGCAACCAGTTCTGAGCGAAAGAATCCGACATGAAAGCATTCAAGCAAATCAACGGGCTGGTGTGCCCGCTCGACCGCGCCAACGTCGATACCGACGCCATCATTCCGAAACAGTTTCTCAAGTCGATCAAGCGCACCGGCTTCGGCCCGTATCTGTTTGACGAGTGGCGCTATGCCGACCATGGCGAGCCGGGCATGGACTGCAGCCATCGGCCGCTGCGCCAGGAATTCGTCCTCAACCTGCCGCGCTACAAGGGCGCACAGATTCTCCTCACGCGTGACAACTTCGGTTGCGGTTCCAGCCGCGAGCATGCGCCGTGGGCGATCGAGGACTACGGCTTCCAGGTCATCATCGCGCCGTCCTTCGCCGACATCTTTTTCAACAACTGCTACAAGAACGGCATCCTGCCCATCGTCCTGCCCGCCGCCATGGTCGACAGGTTGTTCGCCGAGTGTGCTGCCAACGAAGGCTACCGGCTCAGCGTCGACCTCGAATCGCAGAAGATCACCTTTCCCTCGGGCGAATCCCTCGGCTTTGACATCCAGCCGCACCGCAAGCATTGCCTGCTGAACGGCCTCGACGAAATCGGCCTGACGCTTCAACACGCCGACGAGATCAAGGTTTTTGAAAGCAGGCACAAGGCCGTGCAGCCCTGGCTGTTTGCCTAGAACGCCTAGCAAGGCCCTCCCGTTAGGCCGCGGCATGGCCGACACGGGGGCAGGGTCTGCTGACCGGCGGCAGCCTGTGAACTCATAACTCGCTGATAATAAATACTTTCGTATCTCCTGGAGGATGCCGGGACCGTCGCTGGCCCCAGAGACACCCGCGGGCCGGAGCCCGCCCCGGCCGAGGTTTCGCGCCAATGGCTCGGCCACCGTGCTTACCTCCCTGAAGACAGAGTTCTTTGTCAGGAAATTTGTTCACCCGCTTGATTCATATCAAGTTTTTTCATTTTTATGGTCAGCGCCCATAAGGCGGGTCAGTTCGGGGCTTTAATCGCGCCGCGAGATTCGCTACAATTGCGGTCTTTCCGAATTCGCATTTCAGCATTCAGGGACTATCACCATGAGTTGTGACGATAAAGTCGATTGCGGCCGGCGACGTTTGCTGGTTGCCACGGCAGCCGTGGGCGGGGTGGCCGGGGTGGCGGTGGCGGTGCCCTTTGTGGCCAGCATGCTGCCCTCCGAGCGCGCAAAGGCCGCCGGTGCGCCAGTGGAAGTGGATATCAGCAAACTCGCTCCCGGCGAGATGATGACCGTCGAGTGGCGTGGCAAGCCGGTTTGGGTCATCAATCGCACCAAGGAACAGTTGGAGTCCCTGCCGAAGATCGATAGCCAGCTGGCTGATCCCAAGTCCGAAAAGAACATGCAGCCGGACTATGCCAAGAACGAGACCCGTTCGATCAAGCCCAATATTCTGGTGGCTGTCGGCATCTGCACCCATCTCGGCTGTTCGCCTTCGGAGAAGTTCAAGACCGGCGCCGAATCCGGGATTAGCGCCGACTGGCCGGGCGGTTTTTTTTGTCCCTGCCACGGTTCCACGTTCGACCTGGCCGGTCGCGTTTACAAGGGCAAGCCGGCACCGGACAACCTCGAAATTCCACCCCACATGTATCTTGGCGATGCCAAGCTTGTGATCGGCGAAGACAAGAAGGCCTGACGCGATGAGCAAGATGAACGCCATATTGCAGGGGACGCTGAACTGGGTTGATGAGCGCTTTCCCCTCACCTCCCTCTGGAAAGAGCACCTCGCCGAATACTACGCGCCAAAGAACTTCAACTTCTGGTACTTCTTTGGTTCGCTGGCGCTCCTGGTGCTGGTGCTCCAGATAGTGACCGGCATTGTCCTCACCATGCACTTCAAGCCCGACGCCTCGCTGAATGCTTCCGGTGTGCCGGTGGCCTTTGCCAGTGTCGAGTACATCATGCGTGATGTGCCTTGGGGTTGGCTGGTCCGCTACATGCACTCGACCGGGGCCTCGGCCTTCTTCTTCGTCGTGTACATGCACATGTTCCGCGGCATGCTTTACGGTTCCTACCGCAAGCCGCGCGAACTGATCTGGATCTTCGGCATGATCATCTTCCTGGCCCTGATGGCCGAGGCTTTCTTCGGCTATTTGTTGTCGTGGGGCCAGATGTCGTTCTGGGGCGCGCAGGTAATCGTGAACCTGTTCTCCGCGATTCCGTTCATCGGACCGGATCTCTCGCTCTGGTTGCGCGGTGACTACGTCGTCGGCGACGCGACGCTCAATCGCTTCTTCGCCTTCCACGTCATCGCAGTGCCGATGGTGCTGCTGGGCCTGGTTGCCGCACATATCATCGCCCTGCACGAAGTCGGCTCCAACAATCCGGACGGGGTCGAGATCAAGAAGAAGAAAGATGCTAATGGCATTCCTCTCGATGGCATTCCCTTCCATCCCTATTACACGGTCAAGGATATCGTCGGCGTCATCGTGTTCCTGATGGTGTTCTCGGTAATCCTCTTCTTCATGCCCGAGTTCGGCGGCTACTTCCTCGAATACAACAACTTCTTCCCGGCCGATCCGCTGGTGACGCCGCTGCATATCGCGCCGGTGTGGTACTTCACGCCGTATTACTCGATTCTGCGCGCGGTGACCTATCCGCTGTTCGGCATCGATGCGAAGTTCTGGGGTGTGGTGGCGATGGGCGCTTCGACCCTGATCATCGCCTTGCTGCCTTGGCTGGATCGCAGCCCGGTCAAGTCGATTCGCTACCGCGGCCCGCTGTACAAGGGTTTTCTCACCGCATTCATCGCTTCCTTCCTTATCCTCGGCTATCTGGGCATGCTGGGCCCGACACCGGTCCGCACCATCGTGGCGCAGATCTGCTCGGTGATCTATTTCGCCTTCTTCCTGCTGATGCCGATATACAGCAGCCTCGACAAGTGCCAGCCGGAGCCGGACAGGGTGACCTCGAAATGAAGAAATTCCTTACCGCAATCCTGTTTGCACCGCTTCTGGCGCTTGCCGCGGGCCCCGAACTGCATCTCGATCGTGCCCCGGACAAGGCCAACGACATGGCTGCCCTGCAAAACGGCGCCAAGATCTTTGTCAATTACTGCCTGAACTGCCATTCGGCATCCTACATGCGCTACAGCCGCCTCAAGGACATCGGCCTCAGCGACACGCAGATCAGGGACAATCTTCTATTCACCGCCGACAAAGTCGGCGAACCGATGAAGATCGCCATGCAGCGAGCGGAGGCCAAGGCCTGGTTTGGCGTTGCTCCGCCCGATCTGACCATCATCACGCGGGCGCGCGCCTCGGAGTTCGGTAGTGGCGCGGACTGGGTGTACACCTATCTGCGCACGTTCTATCGCGACGAGACTCGTCCGACCGGCTGGAACAATGTGGTGTTCGCCAACGTCGGTATGCCGCATGCGCTCTGGGAACTGCAAGGCGAACAGGCGATGGGCGAGGACCACAAGCTGAAGGTGGTCAAGCCTGGCAAGCTCAAGCCGCAGGAGTTTGACGCCATGGTTGGCGATCTGGTTGCCTATCTCAAGTACATGGGCGAGCCGGTGGCCGAGTTCCGCAAGCAGCTTGGGGTGATTGTGCTGATCTTCCTGACCGTGTTCTTCGTCTTTGCGTACGCGCTGAAACGCGAGTACTGGAAAGACATTCATTAACTCCACTAAGTGAATGCAAATTATGGGGCATCGAGAAATGAACGCGCCGCCCGTGCGCAAAGTGGTGCGTGATGCGGATTATTCCTGGGGCACCAGCGCCATGATGAATCTGTATTCGGGCACCACGTGTCCCTTCAGCCATCGCTGCCGTATCGTCTTGTACGAGAAGCAGATGGACTTTCAGGTGATCGACGTCGATCTTTTCAACAAGCCTGAAGACATTGCGATCATCAATCCATACAACCGCGTTCCGGTGCTGGTTGATCGCGATCTGGTGCTCTACGAGTCGAACATCATCAACGAATACATCGACGAGCGCTTCCCGCATCCGCAACTGATGCCGCCCGATCCGCAAACGCGGGCCAAGGCGCGCCAGCTGCTGTTTACGATGGAACACGAGTTGTTCAGTTACATCGATGCGCTGGAAAAGAACCTCAAGTCGGCGGACAAGTCGCGCGGCCACATCCGCGATCGCCTGGTCGAACTGGCGCCGATGTTCAACAAGCAAAAGTTCCTCCTCGGCGACGACTTTTCCATGCTCGACGTGGCGATTGCACCACTCCTGTGGCGCCTCGACCATTACGGTATCGATCTGCCGAAGACAGCGGCGCCGCTGATGAAATTTGCCGAGCGCATCTTCTCGCGCCAGGGCTTCATCGATGCGTTGACGCCGACGGAAAAGATGATGCGCCGTTAAAGGCGCATCGTCCGCGTCTGCATTTTGATTCACCTCGGCGCAACGCCAATGAAGTCAACCAAGCCCTACCTGATCCGCGCCATTCATGAATGGTGCGCGGATCAGGGCTTTACGCCCTATCTGGCGGTCAAGGTGGATGCGACGACGCGGGTGCCCCGCGAATTCGTCAAGGAGGGCGAGATCGTCCTCAACGTCGGCCTCGAAGCCACCCACCAGTTGTCGATGGGCAACGAGGAAATCACCTTTCAGGCGCGTTTCGGCGGACGTGCGTTCCCGGTTGTGGTGCCCATAGAGCGGGTTTCGGCGATCTATGCCAGCGAGAACGGCGAAGGCATGGCGTTTGAAGTCACCGAGAAACCGGCCGCTGCCGATGGCGAGACGCCGGACGCGGGCAAGGAGGAGACATCTCCCGCCGCGTCACCAGGGCCGACTCCCGAGCGCTCCCCGGGGCGGCCAGTGCTCACCCGCGTCAAGTAGGCGGGCCGACCGCTCCCGCAGGCGGGGGCGGCTACTTCGATTCCATCACCCAGACTCCGTCCCAATCAGCTCCCGGCGGATTGGCGAGGAAGTGGTCGCAGCGCTCGATATACATCTTCGACGCCTTGTCGCGGTCATTCAGGGCCAGCACCTCGCCAAATTCGCGCTTGGCGTCATCCCATTTCTGCTGCCGGTATTTCACCAGGCCGGACTTGAAATGGCGCAGCGCATCGATCATCTGCGGATAGGTCTCTTCCGTGTGGTAGTCGAGAATTTCATAAATGGCGACGGGCTTGGTCTTGCCCTTGACCACCACCAGATCCAGCTCGCGGCTGAAGTAGGTTGCCTTCAGCGCCTTGTAAGTGAACTCGCTGATCAGGATGTGGGTGCCGTACTGCTTGCAGGCGGACTCGAGCCGGGCGGCAAGGTTCACGCCGTCGCCGATGATGGTGTAGTCCATCCGCTTCTTCGAGCCGATGTTGCCCGACACCACATTGTCGGTGTTGAGGCCGATGCCGATGTCGACGGGCATCTTGCCTTCATTGACCCGCACCTTGTTCCAGGCCCACAGTTCGCGGATCATGGCGATCGCCGTGCGCACGGCGCGGTCGGCGTCGTCATCGTGACCAACCGGGATGCCGAAGGCGGCCATGACCGCATCGCCGATGAATTTGTCCAGCATGCCTTCCTCGCGCTGGATGCAATCCACCATCAGCGTGAAGTATTCGTTGAGCAGCGCAACCGTGCCCTGGGCACCGAGTGTCTCGGTGATGGTGGTGAAGCCGCGCACGTCGGAGAACAGGATGGTCGCCATCACGGCCTTGCCGCCAAGGCTTTCGGCGCCGGAAGCCAGCATCTGGTCGGCGATGCCCGGGTCCATGTAGCGCGACATGGTTGATTTCAGGCGCTTCTCGTTGGAGATGTCTTCCAGCATCAGCATCGAGCCGATGCGCTTCTTTTCCATCGACAGCAACGGCAGCGCCGTCAGGTTCACCGACAGCTTGTCCTCGCCGACGATCAGTTCGGCCTCCATGATCAGTTCGGTGGTCTGCGTCTCGGCCACGCGTTTCAGCTTTTCGGAAATCCAGGCGTTGCTGCCGGAGAAGAACTCCGCTGCAGGCTGCTGCAAAATCTGCGGCAGGTGCACACGCAGAATGCGCAGGCCGGCGGCGTTGCAGGTGGCGATGCGTTCTGTTTCGTCGAGCGTGATGACCGCATTCGACATCGACTCCAGCATCGCCTCGTTGTAGTTCTTCATGTTCTGCACGTCGGCAAACAGCTTGGCATTTTCCAGCGCAATCGAAATCTGTGCGGTAAAGGCGCGCAGGCGTGATTCATCGTCGCCGGTGAAGGGGCCGCCGCGCTTGTTCAGCACCTGCGTGACGCCGATTACCTTGCCGTGCTTGTTGGTGATGGGCACGCACAGGATCGAGCGGGTGAAGTAGCCGGTCTTCTTGTCGAAGGCCGGATTGAAGCGCAGATCGGCGTAGGCGTAGGGAATGTTGATCGCCTTGCCCTGGGTGAACACCGCGCCGGCAATACCCAGATGGTTGGGCAGGCGGATCTGGACCGACTCCAGGCCCTGGCCCACCTCCGACCATAGCTCGCTGGTCTTCTCGTCGTTGAGGAACAAGGTCGACCGTTCGGCATTCAGCAGGCGCGTTGCCTCGCCCATCACCTTCTGCAGCAGGGACCCCAGCTTGATATCGGCGGTGACTTCGGAGACGACGTCGATGAACTCCATCTCCTGCCGGCGAATAGCCTTCATGCGCTCGATGAACTGCGCGCTTTGCAGTGCCAGCGTGCCCTGGCTGGTCATGGCTTCGAGCAGGTTCAGGTCATGCCGGGTGAACTTTCCGCTGCGCTTGTTGAGTGTCTGCGCCACGCCGATGACTTCACCCTTCACCGTCTTGATCGGCACGCAGAGGATGTTGTGCGTGGTGAAACCGGTCTGCTCGTCGATCGAGCGGTTGAAGCGGTCGTCGGCGTAGGCGTCGGCAATGATCAGCGCCTCGCCCGAGGTATACACGTAGCCGGCCACGCCGCTGGTATTCAGGATGCGTATCTCGCGCTGGATATTGCCTTGCGCGACGCGCGAATACAGCTCATTGGTGTCGGGGTCGTTGAGGAACAGCGATCCGCGTTCCGCATTCAGCTCGTTGGTGGTCATCTCCACCAGCGCCTGCAAGACTTCGTCGAGCGTGCTATAGCTCGCCATGCGGCGCGTCACTTCGAGCAGCAGTTCGAGATGACGTAGCCGGCGGCGCCCCTCCTGATCTTGTTCGGGCGGCTTCTTCTTGGTGCTGACGGGCTCGGCGGGTTGGTCCATGGTATTCCTGATCAGGTGCGGCGCATGGCGTCAATCTGCTCGCGCAGCGTCTGGATGGTTTGTCGCAGCTGGCTGCCCTCATCGGCGAACAGGATGCGTTCGCGATTGATCGAATTGGCCTTGTCGATCTGTGCCAGTTCCAGGCTTTCACGCAGGCCGCTGACGGTTTGCCGCAGTTGCGCAATTTCGCCCTGTGCGCCGACCAGTGCCCGACGCACCTCATTGCCGGTGTCCGCGTGCGCGCGCTCCAGTGCATCGCGCAGGGCGGCCGAGGTGGCCTTCAGCTGCTGCATTTCGTTATAGCCGGCGACGCGCTCGAGTTGTACCGCGTGGTCACGCTCGGCGCGGGACTGTTCCAGTTCCTCGCGCAAGGCGGCCGCTGTTGCCTTGAGCATGTGGGCTTCCTGATTCGCCGCGACGCGTTCCTGCTGGATGGCATTCTCGCGTTCGATGCGGGCGTGCTCAAGCGCTTCGCGCAGGACGCCGACGGTGATCTTCAGTTGCGATATTTCCGCGGCGCTGGCCTGGGCGGCGCGCACCGTCGCCGCCTGAATTTCCGCGTGTGCCGTCTCGAGTTCCGTGCGCAGAGCGATCACCGTGCGCTGCATGTCGCGCGCATCGGCCTGGGCCAGGGCGAGTTCGTCTTCGATGGTCGATACGCCGGCAGTCATCATCTGAATAATACGCCTGACTAGACATGGCGCCCAAGTCAGGAATCGAACCTGAGACCTACCGCTTAGGAGGCGGTCGCTCTATCCACTGAGCTACAAGGGCGCAAGGCGCGAATTTTATCCCACTTGGGGATACCGTCTGCGGCCGGCCGCAGACATAACCTGTCGCCTATAATTCTGCACCCCCATTCCCGACCGCGTTTCCATGCCTGTTATTTCAATTGATCGTGCCTGTCTCGCCTACGGGCATGTGGCTCTTCTTGATCACGCCGCGATGCAGATCGATGCCGGCGAGCGCATCGGGCTTATCGGCCGCAACGGCAGCGGCAAATCCAGCCTGCTGAAGGCCCTGGCCGGTCTGGGTTCGCTCGATGATGGCGAGGTATGGAGGGAACCCGGCCTGAGCATCGCCTATGTGCCGCAGGAGCCGGAATTCGCCACCCATGACACGGTCTTTCAAGCCGTGGCGGCCGGGCTGGGCGACGTGGCGCGCGTGCTTGCCGAGTACCACGAGGTGACCCACACAGTCGGCGCTGGCGATGCGGCGACCATGGACCGCATGCAGGAGCTGCAGACGCAACTCGAAGCCAATGACGGCTGGCGGCTGAATTCGCGCATCGAACAGGCCATTTCGCGCCTCGCGCTGGACGGCGACGCCCGCGTCGATGCGCTGTCCGGCGGCGGCAAGAAGCGCGTCGCCCTGGCTCGTGCGCTGGTGGCCGAGCCACAACTGCTGCTGCTCGACGAGCCGACCAATCACCTCGACGTGGATGGCATCCTCTGGCTGGAGGATCTGCTGCGCGGCTACCAGGGGGCGATCATGGTCATCACCCACGACCGGGTTTTCCTCGATGCCGTGGCGACCCGCATCATCGAACTGGATCGCGGCAAGCTGGTGAGTTTTCCCGGCCGCTTTGCCGAATACCAGCAACGCAAGGAATTCATGCTCAACGAAGAGGCGCTGGCGAATGCCCGCGCCGACAAGATGCTGGCGCAGGAGGAAATCTGGATCCGCAAGGGCGTCGAAGCGCGGCGCACGCGCAGCGTCGGACGCGTGCAGCGCCTCGAACAGTTGCGTGCGGCGCGCGCGGCGCGGCGCGAGCAGTTGGGCAAAGTCGACTTCCAACTGGTGCGCGGCGACGCCTCGGGCAAGCTGGTGGCCGAACTCGAAAACGTCAACAAACGCTTCGGTGAAAAAATCGTGGTGCGCGATTTTTCCTGCCGCATCCTGCGCGGCGACAAGGTGGGCCTGATCGGCGCCAACGGCACCGGCAAGACCACGCTGCTGCGCCTGATCCTGGGTCAGTTGGCGGCAGACTCCGGAGAGCTGCGGCTGGGCAGCAAGATCGAAGTCGCCTACTTCGACCAGTTCCGTACCCAGCTCGATCCCGAAGCGCCCTTGCGCGAAGTGATCAGCCCCGGCTCGGACTACGTCGAGATCGGCGGCGCGCGCAAGCACGTGATCGGCTATCTCGAAGATTTCCTGTTCGCCCCGGAACGGGCCCGTTCACCGGTCAAGTCGCTGTCCGGCGGCGAGCGCAACCGGCTGTTGCTGGCGCGCCTGTTCGCGCGACCGGCCAACGTGCTGGTGCTCGACGAGCCGACCAACGATCTCGATATCGAAACCCTCGAATTGCTCGAAGCCCTGTTGCAGGACTATTCGGGCACCGTGTTTCTGGTCAGTCACGACCGGGCCTTTCTCGACAACGTGGTCACGCAGACCATCGCCAGCGAAGGCAACGGGCAGTGGAAGGAATATGTCGGCGGCTACAGCGACTGGCTGCGCCAGCGACCGGCAGGCGGCGCGGCGCGCTTCGATGCCACGGGTGGCGCGGACGCGAAGCCGGCCTCAAGAGTCGGCGCTGGCGACACGGCGAAAGCCAAGCCCGCCGGGCGCAAGAAGCTCAGCTTCAAGGAACAGCGCGAACTGGAGCAATTACCCGATCGCATCGCCGCGCTGGAAGCCGAGCAGGCCGTCCTCCAAAACCGCATGACTGATCCGGTCTTCTATCAGGGGCCTCCAGATGCGGTGCGCGAGTTGCAAACCCGGCTGGCTGCCATCGATGCCGAAATCGACGCCGCCATGATCCGCTGGGAGACCCTGGAGGCCAAGGGCTGAAAGCTGGCGCCAAAAAGGGTTGTTTTTCAAAGTCTCATTCAGCATGCGCTGGATTTAGTCTCTGCCCTGTCAGCCGGACAGGGAGACGCATGTGGTCGTCATCAACGGGAACCGTACTACCGCCATCGTGATCCGCCATCGGGGCGACAGCGTCACCCTGGTGCCGATGAAAAGCGGCAAGCTTTCGGCCAAGACGGTCGCCTTCGACGAGTTTCGCCAGGAGTGGAAGGAAACCGGCTACGCGTTGTCGCAGGCGCTGACCACCTTCCTGACGCACATCATGAAGTGGGGCGCCTCGCTCGAGGTCGTCAAGGGCCTCGAAAAGCTCGCGGCACGCGATCGCTTCGTCGTTGCCAGTTTGTTTTGACGCCGCCGGCAAGGCGCAGTCATAGGCACCGAAAACTACTGGCAGGCGTGGTTCGACGGCGCGGCGCTGCCCAATCCGGGGAAAATCGGAGTCGGCGTCATCCTCATCTCGCCCGACGGCCTGCGTTCCGCCAAATCCGCGCTGATCGGCGGCTCCGGCTGCAACAACGAGGCCGAGTTGCACGCGCTCGGCGCGGCGCTCTAAATGGCCTGTGACGCCGGTGCCAAACGTCTGCTGCTGCGTGGCGACAGCGATGTCGCGATCCGTTACGTACGGGGGCCGGACGGCACGCAGATTGCCCGCCTGCTGGTGCTGGTCGCCACGGCCCGCGAGTGGCTCGGGCGTTTCGAGGACGTGCAGCTGATCTGGGTTCCCCGTCATCGCAACGTCGAGGCCGATCGTCTGTCACGGCAGGCTCTGGGCTTGCCCGAGTTGCCGGTGCGCGCCGCAAAGGGCCGACGACGACGACGCTGATGTTGTGTGGGGCGGGTCTCGCGGTCAGTTTCCGCTATCATCGGCGGGCACCGTCTAAAGGAGTCACAGCGTGGGAATACTGACCAACATCGTCGCCGCAGAAGAAGATGAATTTGCCGCCATCGGCGAGTCGCTGCGGCCTGTTGACGAGTGGAGCGGCATCGAACGCCGGGGCATCGACACGGCCAAGATCGCCACCCTGCATTGCCTGCTGACCGGTGACGAATTTGAAGAGGCCCTCAGCGCCTACGAGCCCGTCTACTTTGCGGAAGAGGGGGCCGTGGTGCTGCGCGTTGCGGACGAGGTCATGGAACGCCTGGCCACCCTCGACGAGGACGCGCTTGATCTCGTCGCCGAGGAACTGGCGGCCACCGAAGAGTATGAGATCGAGCAGTGGGAGCCGGAGGACGTACAGGCCATGGTGATGGATCTGGCGGATCTGGCGCGGCTGGCCGAATCCCAGGGCCAGACGCTCTTCGTCTGGATGCATCCGCTCCTCACCTGAGGCTTTGGGCGGGGCTTGCGGCGAACCGATGTCAGCGACCAAGACCTGGTTCGTCTACCTGATCGAATGTACCGACGGCAGCCTCTACACGGGGATCACGGTCGATCTGGCGGCGCGCTTCAAAGCCCATTTGCAGGGCAAGGGTGCGCGTTATATGCGGCTGCATGCTCCGCTGCGCATGCTGGCCGCGGAAGCGCATGCCGACCGCTCAGCGGCCTTGAAGGCCGAGTACCGCATCAAGCAGCTCACGGCGGCAGAAAAGCGCGCCTATGCCGCTCAAATGACCGTCAGCACCCTTCCTGCTCCCGCACCTTAGTCCGCCTGCCCTCATGATCGTTTTTTCCCACGCCAACAGCTTCAGTGCCGCGACTTACGGCCAGCTTTTTGACGGCTGGCGCGCCGCCGGTCACGAGGTGGCGGCCGTCGCGCATTTCGGCCATGACGCCCGCTTCCCCGTCGACCGCCGCTGGCGCGGCATGACGCAGCAGCTCACGGCGCTGATCGACAGCTTGCCGCAGCCCCGTGTCTGGCTGGTCGGGCACTCGATGGGCGGCTATCTGAGTCTGCTCGCGGCCGGCCAGCGTCCCGAGCGCGTGCGCGGCATCGTATTGCTCGATTCGCCGCTCGTGTACGGCTGGAAATCCGGGCTGATCGGCGCGGTCAAGGCGACCGGCCAGATGTGGCGGATGTCACCGGCCGCCGCGGCGGAAAGGCGCCGCGACCATTGGCCGAATCTCGCCGAGGCCCACCGCCATTTTGCGGCGAAGCCGATGTTCGCCCGCTGGCATCCGGATGTGCTCAACGACTACATCCGCTTCGGCACCGAGCAGGATCCGGCCGACGGCGCCGGAGCAGGTCGCCGCCTGAGCTTTCGTCCCGCGATCGAAGCGGAGATCTACTCGACCGTGCCTCACCGTCTGGTGGAGTATCTGCGGCTGCATCCGCCGGGCGGCCCGGTGGCCTTCATCGGCGGCCGCCGCTCGCGCGAGGTACGCCAGGTCGGGCTGGCCGCGACGCAGCGCTTGACGCAAGGACGCATCAGCTGGCTGGAAGGCTCGCATCTGTTTCCCTTCGAACGGCCGGAGGAAACCATGCGCGAGGTGCTCGACTGGATGCAGCGGCTGGATGCGCTGGTCATGGAGCGCGAGTAACCAGTTCGGGCTGCACAGGAAGCAGAAAGGCGGCCGCCCATTGCTGGCCGCCGAATCCATAGGCCTCGCCCGACGACGGCAACGGCTATTCGTTTGTCCTATGTGCGATAGCCCACGGAATGTCCCGGGTGGAATCGGATAGTCTGGCTCAGCAGGAAGCTCGGGGTCGACATCACTTCCGCTGAATCAGAGTGCGACCCCCATGATCGAACTGGAGGACAGAAAATGCGCTATCTAACCGTTGTGTTGTGGCTGTTGTTTTGGTCGGCGACTTCGGCCATTGCTCAGGTGAGCATCAGCATCGGGATCAATCTGCCGGTGTACCCGACCCTGGTTCAAGTACCGGGCTACCCGGTTTATTACGCGCCGCGACTGGACTCGAATTTCTTCTTTTACGATGGCATGTACTGGGTCTACGAGGGGGACAACTGGTACGCGAGCTCCTGGTACAACGGCCCCTGGGGGCTTGTCGGTCCCGAGTTTGTGCCGCTGTTCGTGCTGCGCATCCCGGTCCGCTACTACCGCAATCCTCCGATGTACTTCCGCGGCTGGCGTTCCGATGCACCGCCGCGCTGGGGAGATCACTGGGGCAATGAATGGCAGCAGCATCGCAGCGGATGGGACAGGTGGCAACGCAGTTCGGTCCCGGCGATCGCTCCGCTGCCCGTCTACCAGCGACAGTATTCGGGGGATCGATATCCCCGCGTGGAGCAGCAGCACGAGCTGAACAGCCGGAATTACCGTTACCAGCCGCGTGACGCCGTGGTGCGGCAACATTATCAGCAGCAGGTGGTACCAAAGGCCGCACCTGTCCAGCAGGCAGCGCCTCAGGAGAGAGCGCCGCGGCAGCAGGAGATCCAGCGTTCCAACCCGCCACCGTCGCCGCAGCAGGGCGGTCCATTCGTCCCACGGACACAGCCGCAGAAGGGCGATGAAGGCGTCAAGAAATCAGCGCCGACCGCAGCGCCTTTCGGACAGAGGGACCCGGCAGTCGGTGAGCAGAGGCACCAGCCACAGGCAGTCCAGCGTGAGGCGCCGGCGCCAAAATCTAGCCAGGAAAGTGGTCAGCGCGGCAAGGGAGCGTCGCAGGATTCAAGGCAAGAGCAGGAGAAGGATCGCGAGAAAGACCGCGACAAGCGTGACGAGCGAGGTCCGGAGCGCAACAGGTAATGCGGGCTGGCGATGCGTCGCCAGGATGGATAGGCGAATCATCGAAGTACGTTCAATGTCGGGTGAAGATCAATACCGACTTTGCATAAAAAAAAGACCTCAGGATCACTCCTGAGGTCTTTTGTTGGACTGATCCAGTCTGGACTGGTCAGCCGCAGCTTCCTACTGCACCACAAGCCGAACAGAAGTCGCAGCCATCCTTGCGGATCACCGTGTAGTTGCCGCATTCGGCGCACAGCGAGCCCTGCATCACCTTGACCCCGCCGCTCTTCTGCTCGGGGACTTCGAGGATGCCCATTTCGCGCGTCGGGTAGCCGTTCTCGTCGAGAATGCGCAGCATGGCGTAGCGATGCATGATCAGGCGCGCGATGTAGGCGACCGTGGACGGCCAGTTCTGCTGCTTGTTGGAACCCGGCACGCGAGCCATGAAATCGCCCAGCGGTTCAGCGTAATTCAGCAGCTTCCTCAGCTTCATGCCGATCCAGGCCGGGTCGAGTACGCGCATGTCGAGCGACAGCAGGCGCGTCAAGCCGTCCAGGGCGCGCGGATAGTGGCCGGAGAGCCACACCGAGTAGGGCCGCGTGACGCCGTCGGGCAGGGTTATTTCCTTGAGGCCCAGCACGAACTCTTCGCCGGAGGCCGGATTGACCACATCTACCGTCCATGACAGCGTGCCGTCGGTGCCGGTCTTGGGTTCGTCGCGGCTGAACATGCAGTCGATCACCGGAGTTGCTTCGGAGCCTTCCAGTGCGCCGAGCTTTTCGCAGCGGTAACGCACCACCTGTGCCAGCGCCGAGACCACGCCGGGGACCAGTTTGCGCTCGCCATTGGGTGGCAGGGGCAGTTCGAAGCTTTCATCGCCCTGCGTCTTGGCCAGGGCATCGAGCTTGAGTTTGAGCCAGGCTTTGTCGTTGGCGCGCATGTCCATCGACAGCGTCTTGGCCACCGCGCCGATGCCGCGCGGCTGCTCGGCACCGTTGACCCAGACTTCAAACGGCACCTCGCGTCCGGAATCGTTGGCGATCTGGCCGACGAAGAGGGCGAACTCGCCCTGCGGCGCTTCGATCATGTAGGTCCATGCCGCATTGCCGTCGGTCATGCGCGGACGGCCCGGCCAGCGCAGGGAGGCGAGCACCGGAGCGGGTAGGGCGCCGATCGAAAGCCGGCGGTTGGCGTGATCGATGGTGACGTCCTGCGGCTGTTTCTGGGCGCTTTCCGCCGGCGTGGCGGTGACTGAGAGCACGCTGCCCAGCACCGAGTTGGGCCGGTAGGTGGCGAGCCCCTTGAGGCCGGATTTCCAGGCCACCATGTAGAGGTCTTCGAACTCCGAGTAAGGATAGTCGGCGGGAACGTTAACCGTCTTCGAGATCGAGGTGTCGATGTAGGGCGCCACGGCGGCGACCATCTGCTCGTGGGCCTGGGCCGAAATTTCCAGCGCGGTGATGAAGTACTCGGGCAGTTTGGAAACGTCGCCGCCCTGGTGCTTGTAGAGGCGCCAGGCGTAGTCCTCGACCGCGTATTCCTTGAAGGTGCCGTCGGCCATGCGCTTTTTGCGCGTGTAGACCCAGGAGAAGGGCGGCTCGATGCCGTTGCTGGCATTGTCGGCGAAGGCCAAACTGATGGTGCCGGTGGGCGCGATCGACAGCAAGTGCGAGTTGCGCAGGCCGTGCTTGCGGATGGCGTCCTTTACCTCCTGCGGCAGGCGCGAGGCGAAATTGCCGCCGGAGAGATACATGTCGGCGTTGAACAGCGGGAAGGCGCCGCGCTCCTTGGCCAGTTCGACCGAATAGAGGTAGGAACGGTCGCGCATGTACTCGGAAATCTTGGTCGCCATGTCGCGCGCGGCATCGGTGTCGTAGCGCAGCTTGAGCATGATCAGCGCGTCGCCGAGGCCGGTGAAGCCGAGGCCGACGCGGCGCTTGTTCTGTGCTTCCTTGAGTTGCTGCTCCAGCGGCCAGTGAGTGGCGTCAAGCACGTTGTCGAGCATGCGCACCGAGGCGTCGATGGTTCTGCCGAAAGCGGCGAAATCGAAGCTGGCCTTCTTGGTGAAGGCGTCCTGGACGAACAGCGTCAGATTGATCGAGCCGAGGCAGCAGCAGCCGTAGGGCGGCAGCGGCTGTTCGGCGCAGGGGTTGGTGGCCTCGATGGTTTCGCAGTAATAGAGGTTGTTGTCCTTGTTCATGCGATCGAGGAACAGGATCCCCGGTTCGGCGTGATCGTATGTCGATCGCATGATCTGTTCCCACAGGTCGCGCGCGCGAATCTTGCGATAGACCCACTGGCTGTCGCCGCGCTGGTAGGCGCCGCCGGCCTTGATGTCCGCCGACGGATTGGCGCGATGCGTCAGCTCGATTTCGCCGTCGGCCTCCACTGCCTGCATGAAGGCGTCGGTGACGCCGACCGAGATGTTGAAGTTGGTCAGATCACCGGCATCCTTGGCATGGATGAATTCTTCGATGTCCGGATGGTCGCAGCGCAGAACGCCCATTTGCGCGCCGCGGCGCGAACCGGCGGATTCGACCGTCTCGCAGGAGCGGTCGAAGACGCGCATATAGGAGACCGGGCCAGAGGCGCGCGACTGCGTGCCCTTGACATGCGCGCCGATCGGACGGATGGATGAAAAGTCGTAGCCGACGCCGCCGCCGCGGCGCATGGTCTCGGCCGCCTGCAGCAGTGCGGTGTAAATGCCGGGGCGGCCGTCGACGACCTCGGAGATCGAATCACCCACCGGCTGCACGAAGCAGTTGATCAGCGTGGCACACAGATCGGTGCCGGCAGCGGAGTTGATGCGACCGGCCGGAACGAAGCCGTTCTCCTGGGCTTCAAGGAAGCGCGCCTCCCAAAAACTGCGTTTGTCCTCGACTTCTATGGAGGCCAGCGCGCGGGCCACGCGGCTGCGCACGTCGCGCACGTCGCGTTCGGTGCCCTTCGCATACTTCTCAATCAGCACTTCGCCGGAAATTTCCTGCGGCAGAGGCAGACCCATCTGCCCCGTGTGCTCGTAGCTTGTTGATTCCTCAGTATTATTGTTTGTAGTGTTCATGGTCTCTTCCGAAGAATAGGTCCGATTAAGGTTCTGTGGAGCGGGGAAGCATACCCCCGGCTTCTTAGCGTGAAAAGCGAAAAATTTTTACATCTAAAAAAACAATAAGTTAGATAAAACGCTAGTGCTGGTAGTCGACACCCGTACTAGATATAGTATGTTTTCCCCGGCTGAAATGGGAAGAAAAACAGCAGGATGGCGCTTCTTTTCAAGAGTTGGCTTGAGGGCGTGTTTTTGCGTTTCGGGGCCGCTTTTTGCTAGGGCGGTTCCCGTCTGTCTGTCAAGGGGGTTGACAGGCCTGATGCGACTGGAAAATACGGAAAGTGACCGCTTTGCGCGCCGGGGATACCGCTTTGCGCGCCGGCGTCAGGTGGTGAGTGCGGCGACGTGCCGCGCGATTATCCATTCTTCGTTGGTGGGTATGACGCGGACCTCGATCCGGCTATCGGTCGCCGAAATTTTCGGTGCATCGGCGGCGTTGGCGGCGCTATCCAGGCTCAGCCCGAGCCAGCCGAGTTGGCCACAAACCTGTTCCCTGACCGGTGCGCCATGCTCGCCGATGCCGCCGGTGAATACCAGCGCATCGAGCCCGCCCAGCGCCGCCGTCAGCGAGCCGATTTCGCGCACGGCGCGGTAGCAGAACAGATCGACGGCCTCGCGCGCCTCGGGCGCCGCGGAATCGAGCAGCACGCGCATGTCCTGGCTGATGCCGGAGACACCGAGCAGGCCGGATTCCTTGTACAGCAGCCGGGTCAGGGCTTTGGCATCCATGTGCTGATAGTCCATTAGATACAGCAGCACGCCGGGATCGAGATTGCCGGTGCGGGTGCCCATCATCAGGCCATCGACGGCGGTGAAACCCATGGTCGAGGCCACGCTCCGGCGGTCCTTCATGGCGCACATCGAGGCGCCATTGCCCAGATGCGCGACGATGACGCGGCCTGCGGCGCAGGCCGGATCGAGATGGTGCGGCAGCACCTCCGCAATGTATTCGTAGGAAAGGCCGTGAAACCCGTAGCGCCGCACGCCCTGCGCGGTGATCGCGCGGGGCAGGGCGAAGAGTTGCGCGACTTCCGGCTGGCTGCGGTGAAAAGCCGTGTCGAAACAGGCCACCTGCGGCGTGCCCGACAAGGCGGCGGTCATCGCATCGATGCCGGCAAGATTGTGCGGCTGGTGCAGGGGGGCCAGGGGAATGAAGCCGCGAAGTTCATCGACCATGGCGGCGTCGAGCACGATCGGCTGCGAGAACTTCTGCGCGCCATGCACCACCCGATGGCCGACGCCGCAGATGCTCCAGCCGCCCTCACGCTCCTGCAGCCAGTCGACCAGAAAGCTCAGCGCCGCCTTGTGCGGCGTCGTGGCCGGGCCGTCAAGGTCAAGGTCGAGGTCATCCAGCACGCGACCGCCTGCGTCCTTTGCCTTGAAGTGCGCAGGTTGACCGACGGCGCCTATGCCATCGATCAGGCCGACCAGTTCGGGCTGCTGCGGTAGGGTTGCCTTGCGCGCGAACAGCGCGAACTTGATCGAGGACGAGCCGGCATTGAGGGTGAGGATGGCATCGGCCATGCAGTCAATTCTTCCTGCGCTTTGCGTGCGCCATGACCATCGCCACGGCGGTCGAGGCGGTGCGCGTTTCGGCCGAGTCGGCGCGGCTGGTCAGCACGATCGGCACGCGGGCGCCGAGCACGATGCCCGAGGTCAGCGCATCGGCCAGATATTCGAGTTGCTTGGCCAGCATGTTGCCGGATTCGATGTCGGGCACCAGCAGGATGTCGGCCTGGCCGGCGACTGCGGACTTGATGCCCTTGGTGCGCGCGGCCACCACCGAAATCGCGTTGTCGAAGGCCAGCGGGCCATCCAGCAATCCGCCCGTAATCTGGCCGCGGTCGGCCATCTTGCACAGGGCGGCGGCGTCGAGCGTGGCCTGCATCTTGACATTGACGGTTTCCACCGCGGCGAGAATCGCCACCTTGGGATCGGGAATCTTCAGCATGTGCGCCAGGTCGATCGCGTTCTGCACGATGTCGACCTTGTCTTCCAGATTGGGCGCGACGTTCACCGCCGCATCGGTAATGAACAGCAGGCGCGGATAGGTCGGCACGTCCATCAGGAAGACGTGGCTGATGCGCCGCTCGGTGCGCAGGCCGGTGGCCTTGTCGATCACTTCGCTCATCAGTTCGTCGGTATGCAGCGAGCCTTTCATCAGCGCCTCGACCTGGCCTTCGCGCGCCAGCGAGACGGCGACCTCGGCAGCGGCGTGGCTGTGGGCGACGTTGATCAGCGTGCAACCGTAGAGGTCGAGCTGGTTGGCTTCAGCCAGCTGCCGAATCTTGTCTTCGGGGCCGACCAGGGTCGGCACGATCAGGCCGCGGTCACGCGCCAGCAGCGCGCCCTTGAGCGATTCGGTATCGCAGGGATGGGCCACGGCCATCGATATCGGCGTCAGTCCCTTGGTGATTTCGAGCAAGTGCTCGAAGCGCGCCTTGCGGTTTTGCGACAGCTTGAATTCGGGCAAGGCGGCCTTCAGGCGCTTGATTTTTTCAGTCGGCGCCAGCACTTCGGCGGTACCGCTGATCACCTTCTGTCCGTCCTGGTTGGAGCATGAGCAATTGAACACCATGTGATGGTTGCGCGGAAACTTCTTCTCACAGGTGATGGTGACCGTCAGCGTGTCGCCGACCCGCACCGGATGGGCGAAGTGCAGCGTCTGATCGACATACACGGTGCCCGGGCCGGGGAAGCGCGTGCCGAGCACATTGGAAATCAGCGCACCGCCCCACATGCCATGGGCGATCACCTCGCGCAGCATCGATGAATGCGCATAGTCGGGGTCGACGTGAGACGGATTGATGTCGCTCGACATGATGGCGTACATCTGGATATCTTCCTGGCGCAGCGTGCGAACCAGCGTCGCGCTGTCGCCGATGGCGATTTCGTCGAAGGTGCGATTTTCGATGAATTCGGAACTGACGGCCTGAATCTCGGTCATGAGCGCGCTCCCTGAACTGACATTATCATCTTAGCGCGCTATTGCTGCAATGCAATAACTCATTTCAGGTATCCGGTTGTTCTTTGATCTGCGTCAGGAGTTGGGCGCTGCGCCGCGGTTTCCGTGCGTTTGCAATCGCATCCGGTGCCGCACCTGAGCTGCCGTAAATATTCCCCCGGTCGGTCAGTACTAAGTCGTGGCCGCATTGGGCGGTACCGGCTCCAGCAGCTTGAGCCGCTGCACCTTGCCTGAAGGCCCGCGCGGCAGGTCGCTGACGAAGCGGAACAGTTTCGGGGTCTTGTAAGCGCCGAGTTCGCGCCGGCAGTGCTCGCGCAGTTCCTCCTCGCTGCAGGCGGCGTCCGCTCGCAGCACCACGCAGGCCAGGATCTCCTGGCCGTACTGCGGGTCGGGAATGCCCACCGCGGCCGCCTCGGCGACGGCCGGATGGGTCAGCAGCGCCTCGTCGATTTCGCGCGGGGCGATGTTCTCGCCGCCCTTGATGATCAGTTCCTTGATGCGTCCGGTGATGAAAACGAATCCATCTTCGTCCATGTAGCCGAGGTCACCGGTGTGCAGCCAGCCGTCGGGTTCCAGGCTGCGCGCGGTCTCGACCGGATCCTTGTAGTAACAGGTCATCACATTCGGCCCGCGCACCATGATCTCGCCGATTTCGCCGGCCGGATTCGCCGTACCGCCAGCGCCGACTATCTTGGCTTCGTTGCCGAACGCCGGGCCGGGGCTGCCGACCTTGCGCTGCTGCGGTGACAGCGGATTGGAGAAGCAGGGCGCGGCGGTTTCGGTGAGCCCCATGGTCTCGATGATGCCGATGCCGAATTTCTTCTCGAAGGCCAGATGCTGTGCCGGCGGCAGCGGGGCCGAGGCCGAGCGGCAAAAGCGCACTGCCGAGGCGTCCAGTCCCAGTGCAGCGAGGTCGGGCCCGTTGAGCAGGTAGGCGATGATGGTCGGCACGACATTCAGCCAGGTGCAGTGCTGCGCCAGCGCCACCTGCCAGAAGCTGTTGGCGCTGAAGCGGTGCGGCAGCACCAGGCTGCCGCCGTGGAGCAGCGGCGAGATCGCCGTGACCACCTGCGCGTTGATGTGATACAGCGGCAGCACGGCCATCACGCGGTCGTCCGGGCCGAGCTGGTGGACCTCAGAGACGAACTCGCCGCCCGACACCACGGCGCGCTGCGACAGCACGACGCCCTTGGGTTTGCCGGTGGTGCCCGAGGTGTACATCATCAGCGCCGCATCCTCCGCGCCGGGTGCCTGCGGCGTGGCGCCGATGGCATCCGCTGCCGGCAGGAACTCTTCGGCGTCGACCTCGCAGACGACCATCTGCGGCGGCCGGGCGAGATTGGCGGCGGCCTGCTGCAGGCGCTCGAGCTGGTCGGGCGCGACGAACACGATCCCGGCATCGCTGTGCTCGAGCACGTAACTGAGCTGCGAGGGCTGCGCCAGCATGTTGAGCGGGGTGATGCAGTAGCCGCCGTACATGGCGCCGATGAACAGGCGGCAGGTCTGGTAACCGTTTGGCATCAGCAGCGCCACCTTGGCGCCGGGCTGGATGCCCTGATCCAGCAGGTAGCCGGCCAGGCGCCGGGACGCTGCCTGGAGGCCGAGAAAGCTCATGGTACGCCCGGTTTCCGGCGCGATCAGGTAGGTCGCGGCGGGGCGCAGCGTCGCCTGTCGGTCGACCTGCGCGCGAATGGTGCGCAGCATGGAACTATTCCCCGTACTTGCGGAAATACTCGCCGAAGATGTCTTCCAGCGCCGGCATCTGCTGCGGAATCTTGCGCGAGATGCGCGTGATGTTCAGGTAGTGCCGGTAGTTCATGTTGTCGGAGAAGTTGTTGCGGCCCCAGGTGCCGCAGCCCATCGACAGGGAAAACGGCAGTCCGTTGTCGAAGCTGCCGCCGGTGGCGTAGCAGTGGATCTGATTGACGATCACCCGCGACACGGGAAGCTCGAGGCCCAGGCGCAGGATGTGCTGGTCGTCGGCGCTGTGGATGCCGACCGAATGGCCGGCGCCCTGGTAGGCGTAGATGTCGGCAACGATCTGGCAGGCGTGGTCGAAATCGCGCGCCCGGTACACCGCCATCACCGGCGCCAGCTTCTCGCCGGAAAACGGGCAGTTCGGCCCGGTGCCGGTTTCATGCACCAGCAGGAAGGCGGCGCGCGAGATCTCGGGCCGCACCAGCCCGGCCAGCGCGGCGATGGTCGCCGTCGACTGCGCGGTGGTTTGCGCATTGAGCTTGCCGTGCTGCCACAGGGTGGCCTGCAGGCGGGTTTTTTCTTCGGCGTCGAGCAGCACGCCGCCGGCTCCGCAAAGCGCGGCGAGGGCGGCGTCGAACACCGCGTCGAGAATCACCACGCTGTTTTCGGAGGAGCAGCTGGTGGCGTTGTCGAAGGTCTTGGAAACAGCGATCGACGCCGCGGCATCGGCCAGGTTGGCCGATGTATCGATGATGGCCGCCACGTTGCCGGCGCCGACGCCGAACGCCGGCGTGCCGCTGGCATAGGCGGCGCGCACGTTGGCCTGGGAGCCGGTGGCGACCACCAGGTCGGCCTGGCGCATCAGGGCCAGCGTCGCCTCCTTGGTGATCGGGGCGGGCAGCATCTGCACCAGGCCGCGCGGCGCGCCCACCTTCGCCAGTTCGGCATTGATGTAGCCGAGCAGGGCGGCGCAGGTAGTCGCGCCCTTGGGCGAGGGTGCGACGATTACCGCATTGCGGCCCTTGAGTGCGTTGATGATCTTGTTGGCGGGTGTGGCGCCGGGATTGGTCGACGGGGTGATCGCCGCCACCACGCCGACCGGCCGCGCGATCTCGTCGATGCCCCGCTCCGGATATTCGGCAATCACGCCGACGCTCCTCGCGCCCTTGAGGTCGCGCAGCAGCCCCAGTGTCTTGCGGTGGTTCTTGGTGATCTTGTCCGCCACCACGCCCAGCCCCGTGTCGCGCACCGCCATCTCCGCCAGCGCACGGTTGCGCTCCGGTTGCATGATGGCCCAGCCGGCGGCCGTGACCACCATGTCCACCGCGGCCTGGTCATAGCGCTGGTACTCGCGCTGCGCGGCCCTTGCGGTGTCGATGAGGGAAGTAACGATGCTGTCCATGTTCAAGGAGTCTTTCTGGCGGTTCGTTCGCGCAACTGGCGGTGAATAGGATATACCAGCGCGACCACCGCCATCACCATCAGCACGGCGCTGATCGGTCGTCCGATCAACACCGTCCAGTCGTTGCTGTAGCTCACCATCATGGTCATGAAGCTGCTTTCCGCCAGCGGGCCGAGGATGGTGCCGAGCACCATCGGCGCGATCGGGAAACGGAACTTCTCGAACAGGTAGCCGAGGATGCCGAAGCCGGTGATGACATACAGGTCGGACAGGTTGTTACGTGCGGCGAAGGCGCCGATGAAACAGAACAGCACGACGAAGGCGGAGACCACCGCCTCGGGCAGGTCGAGCACCTTGACCAGCAGCTTGATGGCAAAGAAGCCCATGATGCACATGCCGATGATGCTGGCGAACAGCGAGGCGAAGATGGCGTAGACCAGCGGGCCGGAGGTGACGAACACCTGCGGCCCGGGCTGCACGCCATGCAGCAGGAAGGCACCGAGAATGATCGCGGTGGCGCCGCTGCCGGGTATGCCCATGGTCAGCAGCGGGATCAGGGCGCCGCCCACCGACGAGGTGGCGGCGGTCTGCGGGGCCACGATGCCTTCGGCGATGCCGCTGCCGAGCTCCTTGCGGCGCTTGCCGTACTGGCCCTCGGCACCGTAGGCGACGAAGGAGGCGACGGTGGCGCCGGCGCCCGGCACGATGCCGACCAGGATGCCGATTATGGAACTGCGCAGGAAGGTGGTCTTGACCTGGCCGATTTCGGCCAGCGTGGGCAGCTCGGTGCGGATGCGCCCGTCGGTTTCGGCAGTCGGTCCCTGGCTGGCGAAGCCTTTTTCAAGCCGGGTGAATACTTCGCCCAGGCCGTAGGCGCCGACCATGACCAGCAGATATTCGATGCCGTCCTGGAGGAAAGGCACGCCGAAGGCAAAGCGCTCGGCGCCGTAGATCGAATCGACGCCGACGGTGGCGATGAAGAGCCCGAGCAGCAGGCTGATGAAGGCATTGGTGATCGAGCCGCCGCCCAGCGACACCACGCTCGACAGGCCGAACAGGATGATGGCGAAATACTCCGGCGACGAGAAGCTCAGGGCGAACTTCGCCACCGGCTCCGACAGCAGCACCATCACCGTGGCGGCGATCAGGCCGCCGCCCAGCGCGGCGAACAGCGTCCAGCCCAGGGCCTTGGCCGGCATGCCCTTGCGCGCCATGGCGTAGCCGTCCCACAGCAGCGGCACGTCGATCGGTTCGCCCGGGATGCGGAACAGGATGGCGGTGAACGCGCCGCCGTAAGTGCCGGAGACGTACATCGCGGTGAGCAGGATGATCGCCGGCAGCAGGCCCATGCTGTAGGTGAAGGGCAGCGCCAGCACCACGCCCATGACCAGCGTCAGCCCTGGCAGCACGGCAACCAGCATGCCCAGCACCAGGCCGATGAACAGCACCACCAGGTTGCCCGGCTGCAGCACCTGCAGGAAGCCATGGCCGAGATTGATCAGGACGTCCATGGCTAATGCACCCCCATGATTGACAGCAGCGCCAGGGACACGGCGGAGAACGGTGCGGTGCCCAGCGGCAGCGATACATACACCAGCTTCATGAAGACGAACAACAGCAGCAGGGACCCCAGCACGCTGCCGGCGCCAATCACCGCCCAGTTGCGGTAACGGCCGATGGCCATGAACAGCGCCAGATAGGTGCTGGTGGCGAGGAAGAAGCCGAATATGTCGATGGTGGCGACGTAGACGATGGTCAGCCCTATGCCCCCGGCAAGCAGCAGCGGATAGCTGGGCAGACTTTCCTCGCTCTCGCCTTCGGGGCTTTCCTTCATCAGTTTTTCGAGCAGGCCGGCTGCCGTGAAGGATTCGCCCACCAGCAGGTTCTTGATGATTTCATAGACGCAGACCAGGCCCAGCAGCACCAGGATGGACTTGGGCCAGAAGTCCGGTCCGATGCGGCCCGGCGTCGCCGGAAATTCGATCTTTCCGGCGAGCTGGTAGAAATACATCGCTGCGATCTGCAGCACGATGTAGGGCGCGGCGCGCAGCAGCCGGTTCAGCATGGGAACTCCGACCTGAGCATGGCGCGCACCGTCACTTCTTGGCGGCGAACTTGTGCATCGTCTCGATCTCGCCGCCGATGAACTTCTGCGCCTCGGCGGCCGGCATGAAGCTGTCCTTGCGCGCCAGCGACTCCTTCAGGAAAGCGGCATATTCCGGCGTCTGCATCGCCCGTGCGATGGCATCGGCCAGCAGCTTGACGCGCTGCGGATCGGTGCCGGCCTTGACCACCAGCGAGCGGAACTGCGGCAGGTAGACTTCGAGGCCGGCCTCCTTGGACGAAGGCACCTCCGGGAATTCTTCCGGACGCTCCTCGCCGAAGAAGATCAGCGGCCGCATCTGCTTGCTGTCGAGGAAGTTGTGGATGTCTCCCGCCTGCTCGAACAGCAGGTCGGCATGGCCGCCGAGAATCGACGTATAGCGCTCGCCGGGGCTGGCGTAGGGCACTCCGATCAGCTTGATGCCCTTGCCGGCCAGAAAATTGACCGTCAGGTCGTCGGCGCTGCCGAAGCCGAGGATCGCCACCTTTAGCGTGCCCGGCTTGGCCTTGGCTTCGGCGACCACGTCGTTCCAGGTCTTGAAGCGGCTGTCCTGCTTGACGAACAGGCCGGAGGGCTGGCGCATCGCGATGGCCAGCGGCGCGACATCGGCCAGCTTCCAGCGGGCGCCGCCGGCGACCAGCGTGGCCGCCGTGTCGCCGATCAGGATCGCCATCGAGTAGCCGTCGGCGGGACCGCTCAACAGCTTTGTCATGCCGGTGTTGCCGGTGGCGCCCGGCACGTTGATGATCGGAAATGAGGTCTTGAGATCGGCTTCGAGCAGCTTGCCCAGCTTGCGCGCCAATTGGTCGGCGCCGCCGCCGGGCCCCCAGGGCACGATCAATTCGATCGGGCGCTGCGGATATTTCTCCTGGGCCATGGCGGCGGTCGCGGTGAATAAAACCGCCAGGCATGCAAGCACGCTGCGGAACAGTGTTGTGGTCGATGAATGCATGGTTGTCTCCTCCATTTTTTTAGTTGCTGCTTCAGCCCTGAATAGGGCGGGAAATCAAACGAAGTCCTTGTAGCGATCCAGGTAACGCACCGGCTTGGAAAGCGCATCGCGGCGGAACGGGTCGCCCAGTTCGCGCGTCACCATCATTTCCAGGATGGTGGTCTTGCCTTCCTTCTGCGCGGCGCAGGCGGCGCGCAGTGCCGGACCGACGTCGGACAGCTTGTCCACCACCAGTCCTTCGGCGCCCATGGACCTCGCCACCCCGGCAAAGCTGGGGCTTTCCAGGTTCGAGCCGAGGAAGCGGTTGTTGTAGAAGTCCACCTGGTTCTTCTTTTCCGCGCCCCACTGTTTGTTGTGGAAGACGATCGCGGTGACCGGAATCTTTTCGCGCACGCAGGTCAGGATCTCGCCGAAGCTCATGCCCCAGGCGCCGTCGCCGACATAAGCCACTGCCGGCCGGTTCGGCGCGGCAAGCTTGGCACCGATGATGGTGGGGAAGGCATAGCCGCAATTGCCGAAGCTCATCGCCGCGAACATGCTGGGCGCGCCGTTGAAGCGCAGGTAGCTGTTGGACACCGAACAGATGTTGCCGATGTCGGTGGACACCATGGCGTCCGCCGGCATGGCCTTTTCCAGCTCGCGCAGCATCTGGCGCGGATGCATGTAGGGGCTGCCGCTGGCGATCTCCAGGCTCCAGGGGTCAGTCTCCTGCGCCCAGTTGCCGAGTTCGCCTTCCCACTCCTGCTTCTGCTTTGCCACCTCGGCCAGGCGCGCGGCCCGGTTGGCGGCACCGGCCAGGGCGCGACCGGTCAGCCGCGTGACGATGGCATCGGCGGCAGCGCGTGCGTCGCCGCAGATGCCGACGGAAATCTTCTTCACCAGCCCGAGCATCTTTGCGTCTGCATCGACCTGGATGATTTTGGCATTCTGCGGCCAGTAGTCCATGCCGTACTGCGGCAGCGTGCCGAAGGGGCCGAGGCGCGTTCCCAATGCCAGCACCACGTCGGCCTGGGCCATCAGTTTCATGCCGGCCTTGGAGCCCTGGTAGCCCAGCGCTCCGCACCACAGCGGGTGGTCGGCAGGGAAGGCATCGTTGTGCAGGTAGCTGGTCACCACCGGGGCGCCGAGCAGATCGGCGAGCACGGCACAGGAGGCCATGCCACCGGCGGCGATTACCCCGCCGCCGGAGAGGATCACCGGGAACTTGGCATTGGCCAGCAGCTCGGCAGCCTCGTCGAGGCTCCGCTCGCCGCCGGCACCGCGCTCGATGCGGATCGGCTGCGGGATTTCGTAATCGTAGTCGCCGTAAAAGTAGTCACGCGGAATATTGAGTTGCGTCGGGCCCATCTCCAGCATGGCGCGATCAAAGCAGCGGGCGGTGATTTCGGCCATGCGCTTGGGATTATTCACGTGGCCCTGGTATTTGGTGATCTTGGAGAAGATCGGCAACTGCTCGGTCTCCTGGAAGCCGCCGAGGCCGATGCTCATGCTCCCGGTCTCGGGCGTGATCATCACCACCGGGCTGTGAGCCCAGTAGGCGGCGGCGACCGAGGTGACGAAGTTGGTGATGCCCGGGCCGTTCTGGGCGATGCACACGCCGTGGCGGCCCGAAACCCGGGCGTAGCCGTCGGCCATGTGGCCGGCGCCCTGTTCGTGTACCGTCGGTACGAAACGGATGCCGGCGGCGGGGAAAATGTCCAGCGCGTCCATGTAGGCCGAGCCGACGATGCCGAAGACATCGGTCACGCCATTGGCGACCAGGGTTTCCACAAAGGCCTCGGACGGCGTCATGTGGTGCTTGCCGGCGATGGCGTTGAGGCGCGGTGCTGAATTCTTCATGCGGACCCTTTCAGAAAAAATTGGAACAGGCTTGGTTATGACTGAGCTATGCGGCTACGCGAGCGTGCCGGCAATTTCTTGCCGACGGCGCCGACGCCCGAGGCCGTAGCGGGCCCGCGCGGGGTGATCGGTGCCCCTATCGTGGCGCCCATTGCGACTGCGGCGCGGCGCAGCGCCGGGAGAAAGTCCATGGCCTTCTTCAGCGTGACTCTCGGCGCCGGGCCGTGCATGGCGACGGTGGCGCAGACGCGTCCCTGCTCATCGGTCACCGGAACCGCGAGGCACACCGACCCTTCAAGGTACTCGCCGACGTCGGTGCCGATTCCCTCGGCACGAATCCGGCGCAGTTCCTTTTGCAGCGCCGCCATCTCGGTAATGGTGCGCGCGGTATAGCGTGGGTAGGGGCCGGCACCCAGCAATCCGGCGACCTTGTGCTCCGGTAACTGGCTCAGGAACAGTTTGCCGCTCGCCGTGCAGTGCAGCGGCACGCGCGAGCCCGACTCCATCAGCAGCCGCACCGGCGAAGAGGTTTCGACGCGATCGATATAGACCACCTCGTTGCCGTCCTGCATGGTGAAGTTGCAGGTCTCGCCGACTTCCTCGACCAACTGTTGAAGGATGGCATGGCGCCTGGCGCGCTGCGGCGAGCGCAGCATGACTTCGAGCGCCAGTTGCGACAGTCGTGCGCCGATGCAGTAGCGCTTGGCGGCGGGCTCACGCTGCACCAGGCCGCCGCGCTGCAACAGCCCGAGGATGCGATACACCGTGGGTTTGGGCAGGCCGCACTGCTGGGTCAATTCGTCCAGCGACAGCGGCGCCTCGGCGCGCGCGACCTGCTCGAGCACGCCGAAGGCCTTCAGCATCGATGAATCTTCCAGTGCAGGAACCTTGGGCATGGCGTTTGGGCGTCGTCGGAGGGCTTGGGTGGTACTTCTGCAATGCTTGGCAATATTTCGTTTAACGAAATGCTGCATTTCATTATGTCAATACTTTAAGCTTTGTGCAATTATTTTTTTCAAGCGAAGAAATTCAATGAACGGTGGTCCCGGTGTGCGCACTGAAAACGACGACGTCCGAAGCGCCCGGGCTGTTCACCGGCGTGCTGCCGGGGTCGGCATCGCCTGACATCCAGATTCATTTCGCCACGGTAAGGGCGGAGATGGTCGGCGCCAAACCACCTCCGTGGCCGGGCAACACCAATGTGCCGGTGGTGATGATCGCCGAGAGGGCCTCCGACCTGATTCTTGAAGACCAGTCCGCGCGCTGACGCGGGCAGGCCCGGCGGCGGGGTGCTCCACGCCGAAATTTCATTCGGCGAAACCCAAAACTTCATTATTGAGAATATTCCCTGATCATGCAATGATGCTGCCCGGATCCGTGGCGTCGCACAAACAGGGAGAAGAACATGGCAGAGATCACCGGCGGCGAAGTCGTTGCCCGCATGTTGCAGAAGGAAGGCGTCGAGAAAGTTTTCGGCATCATCGACGGCACCTACTTCGGTTTCTACTCCGCGCTGCACCGGCTCGGCATCGAGATCGTCACGCCGCGCCACGAGACCTGCGCCGCGCACATGGCCGGCACCTATGCGCGGCTGACCGGCAAGCTCGGCGTCTGCATGGCCAGCAACGGCCCCGGCGTCGCCAATCTGCTGCCCGGGCTGGTGGTCGAGCAGGCCGACGGCAACCGCGTGCTGGCGATCACCAGCGCGCGCCGGCCGAGCATCATGTATCCGGACCGCGGCGGCAGCTACCAGTGCTTCGACCAGAGCGGCGTCATCGGCAAGATCGGCAAGTGGAGCGCGGCGGTGTCCTCCTTCGACCGCGTCCCGGAGCTGGTGCGCAAGGCCCTGCGCAAGAGTTACGAGGGGCGGCCCGGCGTGGTGCATGTCGATGTCCCCGAGAACATCATGAACGGCAAGTTCAAGGCCGACATCGCCTACTGGGCGCCGCACCAGTACCGCAACACCGTACCGCCGGCGCCGACTCTCGAGCAGGTGGCGCAGGCCGCGGACTGGCTGGTCGCTGCCGGCGCGCCGATGATCCATGCCGGCAGCGGCATCATCCATGCCGGCGCCTATGACGCCTTGCGCCGCGTTGCCGAACTGCTGCACGCGCCGGTCACCACCAGTTGGGCGGCGCGCGGCATGTTGTCCGAGAATTCGCCGCTGGCCATCACCATGCCGCACGTCAAGCTCAACCACCAGGTGCGCAACGACGCCGACGTGGTGCTGATCCTCGGCTCGCGCATCGGGGAAACCGACTGGTGGGGCAAGCCGCCTTACTGGCGCCATCCGTCGGAGCAGAAGACCATCCAGGTCGACCTCGACGGCGACATGATCGGCCTCAACAAGCCGGCCGACCTCGCCGTCGTCGCCGATGCCAGGTGCTTCCTCGAATTGCTGGCGGACGAACTGGAACTGCGCCAGGGCGAGATCAAGCTCGATAACCGCCGCATCCGCGTCGCGGGTTATGCCAAGACCATGAAGGACGAACGAGCCGGCTGGGACAAGGCGCTGGCCGACATGGCGATCCCGATGCACCCGGCGCACATCGGCGCGGTCTGCCGCGAGCTGTTCCCGGAAGATTCGGTGCTGGTCGCCGACGGCGGCAACGCGACGATCTGGGCCATGTTCTATCACAAGGTCACCGTGCCCAACACGGTGATCTCGACCTTCAAGTTCGGCATGCTCGGCGCCGGCATGGCGCAGGCCGTCGGCGCCGCCATCGCGCGGCCGGGCAAGCCGGTGTGCTGCATCATCGGCGACGGCGCCATGGGCTTCCATTCGCAGGAAGTCGAGACCGCCGTGCGCAACAAGGCGCAGGTGATCTACATCGTGCTCTGCGACAAGCAGTGGGGCATGGTCAAGATGAACCAGCAGTTCATGCTGCGGCCGTTCAAGACCATGATCTTCAAGCACCTCGATCCCGACGAGACGATCAAGGCCGACCTCGGCGAGATCGAGTTCGACAAGCTGGGCCAGGCCATGGGCGCCCACGGCGAGCGCGTCTCCGATCCGGCGCAGTTCAAGCCGGCGCTGCAACGGGCGCTGGCGACCGGCAAGTGCGCGGTGATCCACGTGGACGTCGACCCGGTCAAGCACATGTGGGCGCCGGGTCTGATCCACTTCAAGAAGATGCACGAGGAGCCGAAAGGGTGATTGACGTGGCGAGCAATCTCCCTCTCCCCCGGGCGGGAGAGGGCCGGGGAGAGGGGGAGCGACCATGACCGACATCGATCTCGTCCGCCTCAACTTCAGCCCGCAGACGCTGCTGCTGCTGAACATCGTGCTCGGCTTCGTCATGTTCGGCGTGTCGCTGGAACTGAAGCCGTCCGACTTCAAGGAGGCATTGCGCACGCCGCGTGCCCTGGTCATCGGACTGCTCGGCCACCACCTGGTGTTCCCCGCCTTCACCTTCCTGCTGGTGCTGGTGCTGCAACCGCGGCCCAGCATCGCGCTGGGCATGATCCTGGTTTCCTCCTGCCCGGCCGGCAACATCTCCAACTTCCTGACCCATTTCGCGCGCGGCAACACCGCGCTGTCGGTGTCGATCAGCACGCTGTCCACGCTCACCGCCATCGTCATGACGCCGGTGAACATCGCCTTCTGGGGCGGGCTTTATGGGCCGGCGCAGCCGCTGCTGCGGCAGGTCGCGGTGAATCCGCTGGAGATGTTCCTCCATGTGTTTCTGCTGCTCGGCCTGCCGCTCGCCGCCGGCCTGTTCGTCACGCGCCGCTGGCCGCGCTTCTCGGCGCGGGCGCAGAAGCCGATGAAGATATTCTCGCTGAGTTTCTTCCTGATCTTCGTACTCGCCGCACTGGGCGCCAACTGGCAGTATTTCGTGCTTTACGTCGGCATGGTGGTGGGCGTGGTGTTCGTGCATAACGCGTCGGCCCTGCTCACCGGATACGGCCTGGCGTTCGCCGTCGGCCTGCCGGAGCGCGACCGGCGTGCCGTGTCCATCGAATGCGGGATCCAGAATTCCGGCCTCGGCCTGATCCTGATATTCAGCTTTTTCGACGGCCTCGGCGGCATGGCCGTCATCACCGCGTGGTGGGGCATCTGGCATATCGTCGCCGGCTTGTCGGTGGCGACGTATTGGAGCCGCCGCCCGCCGCTGGCCATCCAGGTCGCGGCGTGACGGCAGTCTGCGTCCTCGTCACCGGCAGTTCGGGCTACCTCGGCAGCCAGGTGGTGGCCGAACTGGCGCGCCGCGCCGACCTCTTCACCATTGCGCTCGACGTGCGCGAGCCGGTGCAGCGCCTGCCCGGCGTTGTCTATGAAGTCGCCGACATCCGCGCCCCGGAAGTCGATGACATCGTCGCCCGCCACCGGCCGCAGGTGGTCGTGCATCTGGCCTCGATCGTCACGCCGGGCAAGAAGAGCAACCGCGAGTTCGAATACAGCGTCGACGTCGACGGCACCCGCAACCTGCTCGAGGCCTGCGTCCGCCGCAATGTTAAGCGCGTCATCGTTTCGTCCAGCGGTGCGGCCTACGGCTATCACGCCGACAATCCGGAATGGTTGACCGAGAGCGATCCGGTGCGCGGCAACCAGAGCTTCGCCTATTCCTGGCACAAGCGCCTGGTCGAGGAAATGCTGGCCGACTACCGCGCACGGCAGCCGCAACTGGAACAGATCATCTTCCGCATCGGCACCATCCTCGGCGCCTCGACCCACAACCAGATCACCGACCTGTTCGAGAAGCCGCGCCTGATTGCAATCCGCGGCTCAGACAGCCCCTTCGTCTTCATCCACGACCAGGACGTGGTCGGCGCCATCGTGCATGGCGTCGATTCCCCGGTGACCGGTATCTTCAACGTCGCCGGCGACGGCAAGCTGACCATCCACGAGATCGCCGCGCGCCTCGGCAAGCGCTGCGTGATGTTCCCGCCCGCGGTGCTGCAGGCCGCGCTGTGGCTGCTGAAGAAACTCGGCTTGACCCAGTACGGGCCCGAGCAGATCGACTTCCTGCGCTACCGGCCGGTGCTCGATAACCGGCGCCTGAAGGAAGAGTTCGGCTACGTGCCGAAGCTGAGCTCGGCCGAAGTCTTCGAACTGTGGCGCACCTCGCGCGCGGGCACGGCAGCGTGACTCGCCGCAACCTCGCCGGAAAAATAGTCCTGATCACCGGCGCCGCCGGCGGGCTCGGTGCCGCGCTGTGCCGGCGCTATGCCGCCGCCGGCGCGCGGATCGCCGCGCTGGACCTCGATGCGGCAAAACTCGTCACCCTGGCAGTCACGCTGCGCGCCAGGGGCACCGACGTGCTGGCCGTGCCCGGCGACATCACCGATCCTGCCGCCTGCAGGTCGGCGGTGGCGGCGACGCTGGCGCATTTCGGCGCGCTCGACGGCCTGATCAACAACGCCGGCATCAGCCATCGCAGCCTGCTGCAGGACACCGATCCCGACGTCATCCGCCGGGTCGTGGAAGTCAATTTCTTCGGCGCGGCCAACCTCACCCACGCCGCGCTGGAGCAGATCGTCGCGCGGCAGGGCTTCATCGTCGCCATCTCCAGCGTCGCCGGCTTTTCGCCGCTGACCGGCCGCACCGGTTATGCCGCCAGCAAGCACGCGCTGCATGGCTTCTTCGACAGCCTGCGCAGTGAAGTCGAAGGCGCCGGCGTCGGCGTCACCCTAGTTTGTCCTTCCTTCATCCGTACCGGCATCGGCGCGGCGGCGACCGACGGCAGCGGCGCGCCGGTGAGCAGCCCGCGCATCACCACCGGCGGCGAGTCCTCGCCGGAGGAAATTGCGGAGCGCGTGTTCGACGCGGTGGCGGCAGGGCGCAAGCTGCTGCTGCCCGACGCCACCGCGCGCAAGGCATGGTGGCTCAGCCGGTTGATGCCGGGGCTCTACGCCAGGCTCATGAAGAGCCGCGTTGGCGGGGAGTTTCCCGGGTTGCGGTAGCTACGCCCCCAGCAGGTCAAGAGTCGGCGCTGGCGGTACGGCGATTGACGTTTGTGGAGGACCGCATATCGGCCATTGCGGCCATCGATGACCGTTCTGTCTATGTCTCAGTGCGGCCACAATCGGCCGTTCAAGCCCTGACATTGTTCGCGGTTTGAGCGACCGGCGCCAGTTGCATTGCCGACATTACCGTGGGGTCGATCGGTTACGAGCCGGTCGCCGATGGTGGGGAAACGCTCCTGGCGTCATGCACCCCGAGGTAGCCCTTGATCGTGGCGATCACCAGCGGCACAGCACCGAACACGATGAATATCAGATCGCCCGGCAGTCGCATCCATTCGATCAGCCGCGACCGCTCGCTGCCTGTGTAGTCAACGCTACGTGCGTGCCAGTAACCATGCTGGACCACGTCCCAGACTTGTAGTGCCCCACCAGGGAACAACGACAGCGCGACCATCAGCGCCAGTCCGATATTGGAGCCCCAGAAAGCGACCTTGACGTATTTCTCGATGCCGACCCAGTTCGCGTCATTGCTGCACTGACGCAGGACGAACACCATCAGTGCGATCGCCAGCATGCCGAAGACGCCCATCAACGCCGCGTGCCCATGGTTGGGCGTCAGCATGGTGCCGACTTCGTAGTAACTGACGATCGGCAGATTGATCAGGAAGCCGAAAATGCCGGCCCCGACGAAGTTCCAGAAGCCCACCGCCATCAGAAAATGGAAGGTCCACTTGTGCGGTATCGCAATTGCCTTGCCGCACACATCGCATTCGCCTCGCGTCGTGCGCACGAAATGCCAGGCATCGAGGGTAAGCAGCGTCAGCGGTACAACCTCGAGTACCGAGAACAGCGCGGACAGCGCCATGTTGACGCTGGTCTGGCCGGTGAAGTACCAATGGTGGCCCGTGCCGATCAGGCCGCCGAGGAAGTACAGGATGGCGTCAAGATAGATTACCCGCAACGCGACATTTAGGCGGGTCAGGCCGAGTTGATGGAACGTCAATGCCACCACCGTCGTGGCAAAGAACTCGAAGAATCCTTCCACCCACAGGTGAATGATCCAGAAGCGCCACGTATCGACAACGGTGAAGTTGGTCCTGGCGCCAAAAAACAGGGCCGGGACATAGAAGACCGGGATCGCCAGCGCGGCCACCAGGAACATCCGGACGAGGGGCTTCGCCGCCGGTTCCGCCAATGCGCTCGGCCGCACCAACTTCCAAAGCAGCGCAAACCACGCCAGCAATCCCGCCACCAGCAAGCATTGCCATAGGCGGCCCAGTTCCAGGTACTCCCAGCCCTGGTTGCCGAGCCAGAACCACCAGCGACCCAGCAGTTGGGAAATGCCCAGCCACTCACCCAGCAGACTGCCGCCGATCACCACCGCGAACGCCGCGAACAAGACATGAGTCCAGCCTGCGAACCAGCGCGGTTCATCCGTACGCAGCGATCGGCCAAGGAACAGGGCCGAAGCGACATATGTGGTGGCGATCCAGAAGATCGCCATCTGCAAATGCCAGGTGCGTACGAGGTTGCTCGGGAAAATGCGTTCCAGGTCCAGTCCGTAAAAACTGGCCGGATCGGCCCGGTAATGGGCCACTGCGCCACCCACCAATGTTTGCGCGAGCAACAGCAGCGCCGCGACCACCATGAATTTCACCAGTGCATTCTGCCCCGGGCTGGACAGCCCGGGCAGCAGTTGCGGGTGGACATGGTGATCACGCGTGATCCAGCCAAGGGAATCGAATCGTCCGAATGCCAGCAATACCGCCCCGATACCGGCGAGCAGCACGACCAGACTCAATGCGCTCCACATCACGGTGCCGGGCGTGGGCTGATTGCCGACGCTCGGGTCATACGGAAAATTGTTGGTATAGGAATAGTCCTCACCGGGGCGGTTTGCGACGGACGCCCAAGCGGCCCACGTAACGAACGCGGTAAATTGCTTCAACTCGATCGGATCGGTGATGAGGTCGGTCTTCAACCCGCCGTTTCGTGAGGAATGTTTGAAGTAGTCGGTCCAGTAATTGATCTGCTCACGATAAGCCGTTGCTTCCGGCGCAGTGAAGCGCAAGGTCGATGTGGCCGGGTCGTAGCGATTGGTCTTCAGCAATACCGCCGTCTCGGCGCGGACTGCCGCCTGTTGCGACGGCGTCAGCGCCGCCATTGGCCGCTGGTATTGCTGATGTGCAATGGCTGCGGCGGCAACCTCGCCGGTGCGATGCAGCGCATCGGCCGAGTAATCGGGACCGAGATACGCACCATGGCCCCAGATGCTGCCATTCGCCATCAGGCCGTACTTGAGAAAGACCGTCTGGCCGTCGCTGACGTCGTCGCCGCTGAAGAGCATGGCGCCCTGTGCGTCCACGATCCGGGCCGGAATCGGTGGCGCATTGCGGTAGGCGAGCAGGGTGATCGAAATCAATCCGGCAAAGCCCATGGCCATCACGATGATGATGCTGCGTATCCACCATGGCGAAAGCTCGTCCTCGTCCCCGACCACCGATGATGCAATTACCTTCGCGTATTCCGACATTGTCATCCGGATAGGCCGGACCCAAGACGTAAGTCGCGATGATCAGGCATCGTCAACCACCCATCAGTGCGATGCCGCACATACAGCCGGTTTGGTGCTGGCCGATGATCCGAGAAGTCACCCACGATTTGGGCGGAATTTTCGTTCGATAGAATTGTCGGAAAGACTTTAATGCAAAGGAGCTACTTTGGCGACCCACCATGCATCATCCGGCGATGTCATTGACCTTCGGCCGCTGGGCGCGCCGCTAGTCGACACACAGTCAACCACACTCTTGCGAGATGAGCAGCTTAAGGTTATGCGGCTCATTCTGCCCGCTGGAAAGACGTTGCCAGAGCATACCGTCGACGGTCCCATTACGATGCACTGCCTCGAGGGCGCGATTGATGTCACGGCGCAGGGGAATTGCAAGACCCTGCGCGCAGGCGACTTCATGTATCTGGCAGCGAACGTGCCTCATGCGCTGCGGGCAACGGAGGATGGGTCCATCCTCGTGAGCATCGTCTTACGGAAACCGTCAATATGATGGCAAAACCAAAAAGACGAAGACCGGTATTTTTCAATCTGCTTCAAATCCAGATGCCGGTGGGCGCCGTCACGTCCATCACCCATCGGGCGACGGGAATCGTCCTGGCGCTCTGCATTCCATTCGGCGTGTACCTCCTCGATCTTTCATTGCGGGACCAGCAATCTTTCGCTCAAGTGGCTCGTCTGTTTGACCACTGGACGTTCCGGATTGCGGTGGTCGTTTCGGTCTGGGCGCTGGCACATCATTCACTAGCCGGAATCCGTCACCTATTGAGCGACATCGACGTCGGCTCGCAATTGCCGGCCGCACGCCGCAGTGCCTGGATCGTAAACTTCGGCGGCGCAGCGGTGGCGCTGCTTGCAGCCGGTGTATTGCTGTGAGAAGAACAATCACCGGACTGCGTGCATGGCTGTTGCAGCGAGTCAGCGCGGTCTACATGCTCTTCTTTATCTTGTTTCTGCTCGTCCATTTCCTCATTTCTCCACCCGATTCCTATCAGGCGTGGCATGGATGGATGAGAAACTCAGGCATCAGTGTCGCCGCCAGCGTCTTTTTTGCCGCGTTGTTGTTGCACGCCTGGGTGGGTATCCGGGATGTGCTCATGGACTATGTTCACCCGCCGGCCTTACGTGTTTCCGCACTCGCGTTGCTGTTATTTAGCCTATTGGCCATCGCGGCATGGGTCATGCGGATTTTGTTAATGGGGCCCGGCTGAAGGGTAACTTACGGCGGCACAAACATCAGGAGACCGCAATGAAACTGTCGATCTTTCGCTTCAATCCCGAAACGGATGAGAAGCCATATATGCAGGATTACGAGATTGCACCGGTGCCAACCGATCTGATGCTTCTGGATGTCCTGCTGCGTCTCAAGGCTCAGGATGATTCACTCACCTTCAGGAAGTCCTGCCGCGAAGGTGTCTGCGGCTCTGACGGGATGAACATCAACGGTCGCAACGGACTGGCTTGCATTACCCCGATGAAGGGATTGAAATACCCAGTTGAATTACGTCCCTTGCCGAGTTTCCCGGTCATTCGCGATTTGGTAGTCGACATGACCCAGTTCTTCAAACAGTATCATTCGATCAAGCCCTATCTGATCAACAATGATCCGACGCCAGAACGGGAACGCCTGCAATCGCCGGAAGACCGCGAGAAGCTGAATGGCTTGTACGAGTGCATCCTGTGCGGATGTTGCACCAGTCAGTGTCCCTCATCGTGGTGGAATCCGGACAAGTTCGTCGGGCCAGCCGGCCTGCTGCAAGCATATCGCTTCATTATCGACAGCCGGGACCAAGCCACCCAGGAACGACTGGATGATTTGAACGATCCTTACCGACTGTTCCGCTGCCGCTCGATCATGAACTGTACGGAGGTCTGTCCCAAAGATCTGGCGCCATCCCGTGCCATCGAGAAGATCAGACTGATGATGGTCAAGGATTCTCTATGATCGCTCCGGACAAACAAGACCGCATGATCGTTCCGCCGGCCCGTCCCATCCGCGCCCCAGAAGAAAGATCGTCGTGGCGAAAACAGCTTATCCCACTCTAGAATCTCTGCTGGTAGCCGTGCGCGGCTGCCGAGCGTGCGAGGAGCATCTTCCGCTCGGACCCCGCCCGGTGCTGCGTGCCAGTGAGAGCGCCCGCATTCTGATCGTCGGACAAGCGCCCGGCATGCGCGTGCATACGACCGGCATTCCGTGGGACGATCCGAGCGGGGAGCGCCTGCGCGCATGGATGGGAATAGACAAGAAAGCGTTTTACGATGAATCCCACATCGCAATCATTCCCATGGGCTACTGTTATCCGGGCCGGGGAAATGGCGGTGATCTGCCGCCCCGTCGTGAATGCGCAGTCCTGTGGCTCGACCAGTTGCTGGCTCGGTCGCCGCGGGTTGAATTGACTCTGCTCATTGGTCAGTACGCGCAGCGCCACTTTCTAGGCCGTCGCCGCAAACCGTCACTGGCCGAAACAGCCAAAGCCTGGCGGGAGTACGCTCCTGAGTTCATCCCGCTGCCTCACCCATCACCGCGCAATCAGCCGTGGTTAATGCACCATCCTTGGTTTGAGCGACAGCTCTTACCGATGCTGCGCGCACGAATCAAAGCCTTGTCTGCGCGCTGAGCTGGAAGTTATGGAGGCTATAGTGAAGCAAAAGGCTCCGCCCGTCGTATTCACCGTTGGCCATTCAACCCGAACCCTCGCGGAGTTTATTGGCTTGCTGGTGGCCCATTTGGTGACCCGTCTGATTGACGTGCGTACGGTGCCGCGCTCTCGCCACAATCCGCAATTCAATTTCGACACCTTTCCAACCGCACTCGAGATCCAGGGCATCCGCTATGAACATGTCGCGGGCCTGGGAGGCTTTCGCCATGCCAGTCTGAAGTCCCAGAATCCGGGATGGCGAAATGCTTCATTCCGCGGTTACGCCGACTATATGCAGACCGCGGAATTTGCGCAGAACCTGGCGTCTGTTATGAAACTGGCAAAACAGGAGCAAATCGCGCTGATGTGCGCCGAGGCTGTGCCTTGGCGCTGCCATCGTTCGCTAATCGCCGATGCGTTGGTAGTGCGCGGTCTTTCCGTTGAGGAAATCCTTAGTCAGACCCGATGCCAGACACACGCGCTGACTGCTTTTGCCAAAGTGAACGGCACGGTTATCACGTATCCGGGTTCGGATACAAAGGAGCCTGGCCATGCTGGCAGTCTCAAATCAGGAACATGCTGACCGTCAATCCGGCGTGAAGAAGCCATTTGTACCGAGAGAATATTGACGGATCGCATGCTCTCGAGAGTGGAACAAACTCTCGCTCTCACCGCGAACGCTCAGGAAAGCGCCGTCGCCGTCAGGCATTCTCCGGCGGGAATCCGGACTCCCGCACAAACTGCTCGAACCCGTCGATGGGTAGCGGTCGACTGAAGAAGTAGCCTTGATAGGCATGACAGCCCTCGCTGGCCAGGAAGTCGCGCTGCGCTTCCGTTTCGACGCCTTCCGCGATCACGGCCAGCCCGAGGCTCTGGGCGAGCGCCACGACGGTGCGCGCAATCGCGGCATCGTTGGGGTCGGTGAGCACGTCGCGCACGAAGGACTGGTCGATCTTCAACTGGTCCAGCGGCAGGCGTTTCAGGTAGGACAGCGACGAAAAGCCGGTGCCGAAGTCGTCCAGCGCGAAGCCCACGCCCTTCGCCTTCAGCGCGAACATTTTTTCGATGATCTGCTCGACGTTGTGTACCAGCAGGCTCTCGGTCAGTTCCAGTTTCAGTCGCAGTGGATTGGCGCCGGTGGATTCGAGTACCGCCAGCACCTGTTCGACGAAGTCGGGCCGGTTGATTTGATGGGCGCTGACATTGACCGCAATGGTCAGATGGGCCATCTCCGGCCGCGCGGCCCATTTTGCCAATTGGGCGCACGCAGTTTCCAATACCCAGTGGCCCAGGGGCAGGATCAGCCCGGCTTCTTCGGCGAGGGGGATGAAGTCGGCAGGCGAGACCATGCCGCGGTCGGGATGCTGCCAGCGCACCAGCGCTTCGGCGCCCGTGACGCGGCCCTTGCCGACCACCTGGGCCTGGTAGTGGAGCACGAACTGTTTGCTCTCGACGGCCCGTCGCAGGTCCGCCTCCAGCGCCACACGCTCCTTCACGACGGATTCCATGGCCGGATCGAAGAAGCGGAACGTGTTGCGTCCGCTGTCCTTTGCCTTGTACATGGCCAGATCGGCCTGCTTCATCAAGTCATCGAGGCTGGCGACCTGGCCTTTGAACAAGGTGACGCCAATACTTGCCGTGCTGTGGAATGCCACGTTGTTGAGTTGATAGGTCTGGTTGAGTGTCGAGAGAACTTTTTCGGCCACCGCTTCGATATCGGTAGCGGCATCTCTCTCGCTGTCGCTCAGGTTCGCCAGCATCACCACGAACTCGTCGCCGCCCAGCCGTGCCACGGTGTCACCCTGGCGTACGCACGTCGCCAGGCGCTCTGCCACCTGCTTCAGCAGCAGGTCGCCCATGTCATGGCCGAGCGTGTCGTTGAGCGTCTTGAAATTGTCGAGGTCGATGAACAGCAGCGCACCGTGGCTGTCGTTGCGGGAACTGGCGGTCATGGCCTGCTTCAGGCGATCCAGCAGGAGTGTGCGGTTGGGGAGGCCCGTCAGCTGGTCGAAGAAGGCCAGCTCCTTGATCTTGTCTTCTGCCTGCTTGCGTTCGGTGATATCGATATGCGTGCCGACGTAGTGGGTCACCGCGCCACCGTCGCCCTTCACCGCCGAAATGGTGAGCCATTTCGGGTAGATCTCGCCATTCTTGCGCCGGTCCCATACTTCTCCCTGCCATCCGCCGGTGCGGTTGATGGCCTCCCACATGTCGCGATAAAACTCCTCGCCGTGACGGCCCGACTTGAGCAGCCGCGGTGTCTGGCCCACGAGTTCATCCGGCGTGTAGCCGGTGCTCTCGCAGAATGCGCTGTTCACCCGCAGGATCACGGCATCGGCGTCGGTGACTATCATGCCTTCCTGCGATTCGAAGGCGGCAGCGGCGACGCGAAGATCGGCCTCGGCTCGCTTGCGGTCGGTGATGTCCCGGGTGACGGCCAACTGCACCACCTCGCCCTTGTCCAGCATGGGCACGGCATGTGTTTCCAGCCAGCGACGCCCACCCTTGAGGCCAAGTGCTTCGAATTGCATCTGGACCGATTCGCCGGCGAGTACGCGCCTGTGCATCTCGTCAAAGGCCGCGCGGTATTCGGGCGTGATGACCGTAGCCATCGAGTGCCCCGTCACCTGCTCCAGCGAGTCGGCCTCTATCATCGCCAGTCCGGCGGGATTCATCTGCTTCAGTCGCCCTTGCGCATCGACTATCTTGATGCATTCCGGCTCGTTCTCGATGATCGTCCGCAGGCGCAATTCGCTCTCTTTGAGCGCCGCTTCGCGCTGGCCGAGGGTTTCCAGCAGGTGATTGAAGCCGCCAATCAAATCGCCGATTTCGTCCTGCCGGGCGATGGGCAGGGCTTGCGGCGGCTGCTTTGATGCGGCCTGGGTGGCAAGCGCCTTCGCGGCATCGAGCAGAGGCGAGAGTTCACTGCGCAGCATCCACCATGTCAGGCCACCCGCCAGCAGGGACAGAAACAGCGTGGCGAGCAGCATGCGCTGCTGCAGCACGTCAATCGAGGCAAAGGCTTCTGCCGTCGGCAGTATGACCGATGTATACCAGCCGGCGATGGGCACTTGCTTGATCGAGACCAGCACTTCCAGTCCATGCGGATTGACGACCACCGCAGAACCCTCGTAGCCCTGCATGAAACGGTCGATCCATGGACTGACACCGGGGGCAGGGAGCACTTCCATGATGCGGGATTTATCGAAGGCGGCAACGATCGTCCTGTTTTGCGGGGTAATCAGAAATGCTCCGCCGGCCTTGCCGTAGGTGCTGTCCGTAATCCGGTTCAGAAAATTGGGTGCACCCAGATCGATCACCCCCAGCAAGGCTCCGATTATCTTGCCTTGCGTGTTGCGAATCGGTACGGCCATGCCGAACACAGGCCGGAGTACTTTCTTGCCCACGACGGGCCGGCCAATGGTCGATTTTCCCTCGGTCAAGGTTTCGATCAGGTAGGCCCTGTCGCGGAAACTCATGCCGATCCGTTGCGCCGCGAGGGGCACCTCGGCAATCGCGGTGCCGTCGGGATCGGTGGCAAGTACCCCGCCGTTGAACAGGATTTCAAGGACCGGTTGCTGCACCAGATGTGCCTGAAGGGCGGCGCCATCGTCCATCATGGCCGGGCTTATGCCTGCGGCAGCGCTGGCGAGCACTTTCAGGCGCAAGACCAGCTCGCGGTTGACCTCGGCCGCGATCAGGGAAACCGCCGCGAACTGCTGTTCGCTCAGCTGGCGCTCGAGGTCATTGCGCAACATCCGACTGGAATAAAGCGCAAGCGACCAGATGCTGACCAGGAAAATGGCCAGGGTAAACAGCGTCACCCGCGTCTTTACTGAGTTCCAGTGAAACATGGCGAAATCAAGACCCGATGCGTCCAGTTAAACGGTCAGGCGATTTGGTCGCCTTTGACGAAGTATCGCACCTTGGCAGCTCATGAAACGCACCCGTGATTTGGGGTCAGCTCGAATCGCCGTGTTGCCAGCGCCGACTTTTCACGCCTTGCCGAATTTCTCGCACAAGCCCTTCACGGCCTCGCCCTCGCCGCGAATGCGCAGGAACGCGCCTTCAGCGTCGGCGCGCTCCTCCAGCACTTCGCAGCGCGCAAAGATTTTACTGCGCTGTTGCTGTGCCGACCAGGGCAGGAACAGCTCGGCCTCGACCAGACCCTCGCGGAAGAACCCGACTATCGCCTCGCGCAGCAGGGCTATGTCGTCGGCGCGGCGCGCGCTCATTACGATGCAATCCGGATACTGCTCGCGCAGCGCGGCTTCGCGGTCATTTTGCGCCGCGGCGTCGCCGACGTGATCGATCTTGTTGAAGACGCGGATGCGCGGCACGTCCTTGGCGCCGATCTCCTTGAGCACCTTGTCGGTGACCGCGAGCTGCCGTTCGAACCCGGGATCGCTGGCGTCGATGACGTGGAGCAGCAGCGACGCATCCAGCGCCTCTTCGAGCGTCGACTTGAACGAGGCGACCAGGCCGTGCGGCAGGTTCTTGATAAAGCCGACGGTGTCGCTGACCAGCACGCGCGGCCTGCTCTCGGGCTGCAGCGCGCGCACGGTGGTGTCGAGCGTGGCGAACAGCTTGTTTTCGACCAGCACTTCGCTGCCGGTGAGGGCGCGCATCAGGGTGGACTTGCCGGCGTTGGTGTAGCCGACCAGGGCCACGGTGGCGAGCCCCTGGCGCTCCTGCCGGCGCGAGCGCTGCGTCTTGCGCTCGACGTCCATCGCGGCGATCTCTTTCTGCAGTTCGGCGATGTGGTCGCGGATCTTGCGTTTGTCCAGCTCGGTGTGCGACTCGCCGGCGCCGCGGCCGCCGGTGCCGCTGCGCTGCCGCCCTTGCGGCCCGGCGAGCTTGGCCGCCTCGCGCAGGCGCGGCGCCATGTAGCCCAGCCGGGCGATCTCCACCTGCGCGCGCGCGGCGCGGGAAGTGGCGTGGCGGTGGAAGATCTCGAGGATGACCATGGTGCGGTCCATCACCTCGCAGCCGACTTCCTTTTCGAGGTCGCGCGCCTGCGACGGCGAGATCTCGTGGTCCACGAAGACGGCGTCGATCTTGCCCGCGTCGGGGTCGGCGGCGGCGTGCAGCGGTTTCTCGAAGGCCCCGGGCGCGGGTTCGCTATCGACGAATTCGCGTATTTCCTCGCGCTTGCCCTTGCCCAGATAGGCCGTGGCGTCAAAGCTGGAGCGTTTCTGCGTGAAGGTGGCGGTGATCACGTAACCCAGCGTCTTGGCGAGGTCGCGCAGTTCGGCCAGCGACGCCTCGAACTCGACGTCGCTCACGTTCGGCAGTTGCACGGAGGCGACGATGGCGTGCTTGGGCTTTTCTTTGACTTCTTTTTGCATGCGGGAATGGCTTCTTTTGGGTGGGTGGAGCCAAATAGTACCCGTCAATGCAATGCTTGCCGGCATTGGCGGTGGGGCCGGCAGGCCCGAGCCTGCCGGTGCCGCGGCTTAGCCTTAGTTGCGGCCGCGTCCGACCGAGCGACAGCCGATCAGGTTGTCGCTCTCGAAGTAGCGCAGGCCGGGCCCGCAATCCATCTCCTGCGCGGGGTAGGCGGGAGTGCAGGTAAAGGCGCCGGTTTCGCGGTTGTACGAGCCGTCGCGCAGCTGCCAGCCTTCCGGGCAGGACTGCACGCTGGCGCGGCGGCGATTCTGACGTTCCTCGACCACGGTGACGACGGTCGAACTGGAACCGCTGCAACCAAAGGTTGTCTTCACGCGCTGTCCCTTGGCGGTGACCGTGTACTGGCCCGGCGCGCTGAAAATGTGATCGAAGTCGCGCGGCAGATAGCCCTCGTTCCTGCCGATGATCCGGGTGTCGGGCGAACCCTTGTCGCCATATTCGATCCACATGCCGCAATCGCTTCCTTCGTTGCCCTGGCCGGAGACAGTGAACCTTACATTTGCCTGGCCATTTTCCAGCGCGACCCTGTTCGAGTGCGGCGTGATGGTGGTGATGGTATCGGCCCACGCGGCAGGCGCGAATGCGAGTGTGAGAGCGGAGAGTGCGAACAGGGAAGATCGTTTCATGATGGGCTCCTTGGGGGTGGTATTCATTAAATAATGTCCCTCCGATCCGGCGTATTCAGTGCGCTGGCGCGCATAGGCGCTTCAATCGCCGTGTCGCCGGCGCCGACTCCTCTTGTATGCTTCACCCTTTCATTCCTTCCCGCATTCGCCATGTTCCTGACCGCCCAAGCCCGCAAGACCGCCCATGAACTGATCGCCTTCATCGACGCCAGCCCCAGCCCCTGGCACGCGGTGGCGAGTGCCGAGCAGCGCCTGCTGGCGTGCGGCTTCACCCGGCTGGAGGAGGGCGAGCGCTGGCAACTGGCGGTGGGCGGGCGCTATTACATGGTGCGCGGCGGTGCGTCGCTGATCGCCTTCGTGGCGGGCAGCCGGCCGCTGGCGGAAACCGGCTTCCGCATCGTCGGCGCCCATACCGATTCGCCGGGGCTGCGGCTCAAGCCGAAGGCGGCGCTGGGCGGCGACGGCCTGCTGCGCCTGGGGGTGGAGGTGTATGGCGGGCCGATCCTGGCCACCTTCACCGATCGCGACCTGAGCCTGGCCGGGCGCGTGGTGATGCGCACGGCGGCGGGGCCGCAGACGCGGCTGCTGCGCTTCGAGCAAACGCTGGTGCGGCTGCCCAACCTGGCGATCCACATGAACCGCGAGGTGAATGAGCAGGGCCTGAAGCTCAACAAGCAGACCGAGCTGCCCCTGATCCTCGGCCAGTTGGGCGAGAAGGAAGACGCGGAGGCGCGCCTGCGCCAGCTGCTGGCGGATGCCGCGCAGGGCGAGGCGGTGGACCTGCTGAGCTTCGAGCTGGCGGTCTATGACGTGCAGCAGGGCTGCCTGTGGGGCGCGGACGAGGAGTTCATCGCCGACAGCCAGCTCGACAACCTGGCTTCATGCCATGCGGCGCTTGCCGCGCTGATGGCGACGCAGCAGCCGACGGCGACCTGCGTGGCGGCCTTGTTCGACCACGAGGAGGTCGGCAGCGAAAGCGCCGCCGGGGCCGGCGGCAGCTTCGTCAGCGACGTGCTGGCGCGCATCGGCCTGCAGGCGGGGCTCGACGGCGAGGACCGGCGCCGCGCCATGGCGCGGAGTTTCTTCATCAGCGCCGACATGGCCCATGCCTACCAGCCGAATTTTCCGGCTGCCTACGAGCCCGACCACAAGGTGCTGATGAACGGCGGGCCGGTGATCAAGACCAACGCCGGCCAGCGCTACGCCACCCAGGCGGAGACGGCGGCCCGCTTCATGGGCCTGTGCGAGCAGGCCGGGGTGCCCTGCCAGCAGTATTCCCATCGCAGCGACCTGGGCTGCGGCAGCACCATCGGCCCGATCGTCGCCGCACGGCTGGGTATCGCCAGCGTGGATGTCGGCTCGCCCATGTGGGCGATGCACAGCGCCCGCGAGAGCGCCGGCGCGCATGACCACGGCTACATGATTGCCGCCCTGACGGCGGCATTCGGCAACTGAGCGGGAGTTGAGCAGGGGCGTCCGGCGAGCCGCCGGCAGGGCCCGCTTCAGTGAGGTCGGGCGCGCCCGTGGCCAGGTGATGTTCCTGAAATCAGGAGCATCACCGTGCAGATGCTGTCGTTACTTCACCGTTGCGGCGCCTGCCTTGCACACCACCCAAAGTGACGAATGACTTTAGTGACATGACATCTCCTCCTGGGTTTGGCAACGTTGGGACTGCACCTGGTTCGAGCTGGATCTACTTACTAAGAGTTATCTGGGCACAACTTCGAGTTTCCAGTTCTTGTTTGACTGGATTGTATACGAAAGCATACAATACACTAGTCAAGTTCGTTGTCCAGGGAGGTCTTCGTGTCGGATAATTATGATGTTGTCGTGATTGGTGCGGGTAATGCCGCTTTGTGCGCGGCGCTGGCAGCCCAGGAGAAGGGTGCCAGCGTGGTGGTTCTGGAATGTGCGCCGGAATCCGAGTCGGGCGGCAACAGCCGCTTCACGGCCGGCGCGATTCGCTTCGCCTACAACGGGGTGGATGACCTGCTGAAGGTCATGCCCGACCTGAGCGAGGAAGAAATCAAAAACACTGATTTCGGGACCTACACCGAAGATGATTTCTTTGACGACATGTTCCGCGTCACCCGCTTCCGGACCGATCCCGTTCTCAGCGAGATGCTGGTCAAGCAAAGCTTCGACACCATGGTGTGGATGCGCTCGAAGGGTTTGCGCTTTGTCCCGATCTATGGTCGCCAGGCCTTCAAGATCGATGGCAAATTCAAGTTCTGGGGCGGACTGACGGTCGAGGCCTGGGGCGGCGGCGAGGGTCTGGTCGCGGCGCTCACCGACTCCTGCACGAAGCGCGGGGTGAAAATTTTCTACGAAACCCGTGCCATGGAACTGGTGCAGAAGGATGGCGCTGTCACCGGTGTTCTGGTCAAAAAGGACGGTATCACCCGGGAGATCAAAGGCAAGGCGGTGGTGATCGCCAGCGGCGGCTTCGAATCCAACGCCGAATGGCGCACCCGTTACCTCGGTGCGGGCTGGGAATTGGCCAAGGTCAGGGGAACGCGCTTCAACAACGGCGACGGCATCCGCATGGCGCTCGATATCGGGGCAAGCCCTTACGGCAACTGGTCCGGTTGCCATGCGGTTGGGTGGGAGCGCAACGCCCCCGAGTTCGGCGATCTGGCTGTCGGCGACGGCTTCCAGAAGCACAGCTATCCGTTTGGGATCATCGTGAATGGCAACGGCGAGCGCTTCGTTGACGAGGGCGCGGATTTTCGCAACTACACCTACGCCAAGTATGGGCGGGAAGTCCTCAACCAGCCGGGCCAATTCGCCTGGCAGATCTTCGACGCCAAGGTGGCGCATCTGCTGCGCGACGAATACCGCATTCGCCAGGTCACCAAGGTCACAGCCGATACGCTCGAAGAGCTGACGGCCAAGCTCGAGGACGTGAACGCCGAGGCCGCGCTGAACACCATCAAGGAATACAACGCCGCGGTGCGCACCGAGGTGCCCTTCAATCCCAACGTCAAGGACGGACGCGGCACGCAGGGGCTCAAGGTACCCAAGAGCAACTGGGCCAATCTCCTCGATACGCCGCCCTACCAGGCGTTCGCCATCACCTGCGGCATCACCTTCACCTTCGGCGGCCTGCGGGTCGATGGCAACGCCCAGGTCATGGACAGCGACCTGAGGCCGGTGCCCGGCCTGTACGCGGCGGGAGAACTGGTCGGCGGGATCTTCTATTTCAACTACCCCGGCGGCACCGGCCTGATGTCCGGCGCAGTTTTCGGCCGCGTCGCCGGCGCGGCCGCCGCGGCCGTAGCGAAGGTTTGATGTCGCCCTGCGCGGGAACTCGCACAGCGCATTCGTGCAGTCCTGTCTAAACGGATAAACTGATGCCATGGCACGCATCGGGGCAGGGGAAAAAATCAAGGAGCCGGGGATGAAACAAACTCCCCCGGTGCGGGCGCAACTTGCCTATGAACGCTTGGTGGCGGGGATACAGGCGGGGCAGCTGACAGCGGGCTCGCGGGTGCGCGAAGCCGACGTCGCGGAGTGGTTGCAGATGAGCCGGACGCCGGTCAGGGAAGCGATGCGCCGACTGGAGGCCGAGGGCATGCTTTCGCATAGCCCGCACGTCGGCGTGGTCGTCACCGAGATCGATGCCGAGATGGTGACCGAACTCTACGCCATGCGCGAAGTGCTCGAAGGCTCGGCGGCAGGACTGGCGGCGCAGCATGCCTCCGAGGCGGAAATCCACATGCTTCAGCAAGTCGTCAAGGCCGAAAAGGGCCTGTTGCGTGACCCCGATCTGCTGATGCGGCATAACCGGGAATTTCACGACATCATCTACCGCAGCGCGCACAACCGCTATCTGCTGAAAAGCCTCAACGCGCTCCACGATTCGCTGGTGCTGCTCGGCAAGACCACCCTGAGTTCCAGGACGCGGGCGGATACCTCGCACGCCGAACATGGGGCGATCGTCAAGGCCATCATTGCGCGTGACCAGCCCCTGGCCGAAAAGCTCATGCGGGCGCACATACGCGGCGCCTATCATGAGCGCCTCAACATGCTGTTCATGAAGTAACCCGGCGATCCGGCGGATTCAGGGACGATGATCTGCCTGTTCCGGACCGATGCCGGGATTCTGCGCCTGCATCAGCCCTGGCGGGCTGTAGCGCTGCCTACTTCTTCTTGCTCTTGGCCTTGGCCGGTTTGCGGTCCTTGATCAACTCGAGCAAGGCGTCCAAGCCCATGAAGTAGGAGCGGAGGCCGAAACCGGTAATCATGCCGTCGGCGGTTTCCGCCATGACCGACTTCAAGCCGCGCTTCTCGATATTGCTCATGTGGACTTCCACGTAGGGAAACTGCATCGCCCGCAGACAATCGCGCAGCGCATAGCCGGTGTGAATGAAACCCGCCGGATTCATCAGCAATCCGTCGACGCCCTCACCCGCCGCTCGGTAGATGCGCGCGATCGCCTCTCCTTCGATATGGGTGTAGTAAATGTGCAGCGTCACGCCGCGCTGTTGGGCCTGTCGTTGCAACATCTGGTCAAGTTCAGCGGCGGTGGTGGCGCCATAGATCTCCGGCTGGCGCTTGCCGAGGTAGGACATGTTTGCGCCTTGAACGAGAAGTATGGTGGTCATGTTGAATCACCTGGGCGGGTCGGGCATTGACGGAGCGCGTGCGGCATGTTGGCGCGCGCGCCCCGGTTCGCCTCACAATGCGACGCGAGTCTATTTCCTGCGGATGCGCTCCATCTCGGCATTGAAGTCGCGCATGAAGGCCGGGTCGTAGGAGGCCGCGAACTTGTCCGACACGGGCTTGAGGATCGCACGCATGCGCGTCAGTTCCGCCGGCGCCAATTCGTTGACCTGCATGCCCCTGGCTTTCAGCTCCGCCAAGGCCTTGCCGCTGTCAGTACGGCTGACTTGGCGCTCATAGTTGCGCGCCTCGATCGCCGATTCCTGAATGATCTGCTTCTCCTTCGGCGACAATTTGTCCCAGAACTTCTTGCTCATCAGCACGATGAAGCTGTTGTAGGTGTGACGCGTGACGCTCAGGTATTTTTGCACTTCGTTGAACTTGTTCGCCATGATGATGGAGAACGGGTTTTCCTGGGCGTCGACCGTCTTGGTCTCCAGCGCCGTAAACAGCTCGCCGAATGCCATTGGGATCGGATTGGCATTTACCGCCTTGAAGGTCTCCAGATAAACCGGGTTCTGCATGACGCGGATCTTCAGGCCGTCCAGGTCCTCGGGACGGTTGATCGGGCGTTTGCTGTTGGTCACGTTGCGGAAGCCATTCTCCCAGTACGCCAATCCGACCAGGCCATGCTCCGGCAGCCGGTCCATCAAGCGCTTGCCGATAGGACCGTCGAGCAGTGCATCCGCCTCGGCTTCATTGGCGAAAAGAAACGGGAAATCGAGGACGCCCATCTCCTTGACGATCCCGGCCAGCGTCGTGGTCGACGCCGACATCATTTCCTGGGTTCCACCCTGGAGGGCCGACTGCTGCTGGCTCTCGCTCCCCAGCATCGAATTGGGGAATTCCCTGACCGTCATCTTGCCGCCGCTCTTCTGGTCGACGAGTTGGGCAAACTTGTTCACTCCCGCGCTCAACGGGTGGTCCTTGCCCTGCAGGTGCCCCCAACGGATGGTTCTGTCCTGGATGTCATCCGCGGCGAGTGCCGAATGTGCGAGACCGAAGGTACTCGCCAAAAACGCGAGCATCGTCAGTTGGCGGCCAATTGTTTTTCTGATCATCGAATTCTCCTCCTGGTTGGATTTACATTGAACTACGCTACGTCAATGGCATTGTGCTAACTGCCTGTTACCTGAACCATGCGGCCGGCACCGTAACCAACGCCGGAAACAGCGTCATCACAAACATGATTGCCACCTGCGCCAGCAGAAACGGCATGACGCCCCTGATGACCCCATCCATCGGAACCTTGGCGACTCCGCAAACCACGTTCAGCACGGTTCCCACCGGCGGTGTGAGCAAGCCGATCGAGTTATTGATGATGAACATCACGCCGAAGTACACCGGGTCGATTCCTGCCGCGTGAACGATGGGCATCAAGATCGGCGTAAGAATCAAAACCGTGGGTACGAAATCCATTGCCGTGCCCACGATCAGGACCAGGCTCATCATCATGAACATCAGCAGAATCTTGTCGTCCATGAACGGTTCCAGCATCCTGACGACTTCGCTCGACAAGTCCGCGACGGTAATCAGCCAGGAAGCCACCATCGACGCGGCAACCAGGAACATCACCACGCTGGTGGTCTTGGCGGCGCTTACAAAGCAGGCCTTCAGTTCCTGCCAACTGATAATGCGATAGATCACCACCCCGACGAATCCGGCATACACGGCGGCCACCACCGCCGCCTCGGTGGGCGTGAAGACCCCGAATTTAAGTCCGCCAATGATGATCACCGGCAACAGCAAGGCCCAGAAGCCGCCGAGGACGGTCTTGATCATTGCCACCGTCGCCATCCTTGGTTGCGCCTCGCCACCCGAGCTACGGCAAAGAAACCACCAGGCGGCGACAAGGCTCAGGCCCATCAGGATGCCCGGCACGATACCTGCCATGAAAAGCTTGGTGATCGATACATTGGCGGCGACGCCGAATATGATGAATCCAATGCTCGGCGGGATCACCGGGGCGATGATGCCGCCCGCGGCAATCAGCCCGCACGATCGATTGACGTCGTAACCGGCCGCTTTCATCATCGGCACCAGCAGCGCGGCAAGCGCAGCGGTGTCGGCGACGGCTGAACCGGACAGGCTGGCCAGGATGACCGCCGCGACAATGGCGACGTAACCCAGGCCGCCCTTGATGTGCCCGACCAATGCCATGGCGATCTCGATGATTTTTCGGGAAAGACCGCCCGCATTCATCAATTCGCCGGCGAGAATGAAGAAGGGCACCGCCAGCAGGGGAAAGTTGTCGGCGCCGTTGATCAGGTTCTGCGCCAGAATCTGGGTATCGAACAGACCCATGTACGTCATCAGCGCCACGCCGCAGATCATCAGAGCAAACGCAATCGGCATGCCCAGAGCCATCGCCCCGAGTAGCGAGGCCAGGAAGATCGTGATGGTCACTTGCGCCGCTCCGGTTCCGCGCTACCGGGCGGCGGACTCGCCCTGCCATCCGGCCTGCTCAGGAAGATTCGGGTCGCATGCTCCAGACCGGCCAGATCCTCTGATTCAACGCTGAGGATCAGGTCCTTGTCCGTGGCACCGACGAACACGATGTGGTACAGGTTCCGCAGAATCAGTACACCCATCATGACGCTGGCAACCACGCCCGCGACGTAGATCAATGCCAGTGGCACCTGCGCAACAGGCGAATTCGTCGCCATGTTGATCTCCGTCTGCTGCCAACTGCCATGGAACAACATTCCGGTCGCCCCGAGCATCAGCAGCTCGCTGGTGACGACGCAAAACAGTTTGCCTTTCCGTGGGAGCGCATTCAGCAGGGAGTCAACGCCCAGGTGCGCATGTTCATGCACGGCGACGACCGCGCCGATAAAGGTAAGCCAGATGAACAGGTAACGTGATATTTCTTCCGAAACAGTAATGCCGGAGTTGAAGCCGTAGCGGAGGACCACATTGCCAAACACCAGAACGACCATTACCGCGAGGATGATTCCGATGAGGGCCTCGAGGCGGCTCATCAGGGCGCTCAGGAAGCGATCAAACATGGCGCAGCAGGGTCTCCGTTGATTGCAGGCCTGCCATCACGCCAGATCGACCGCGCGGGCCCGGGCAGATTGCCGGGCGCGTCTTCTTGCCTGTCATGCTGTTCCTCCTGATTTGGCAGAGACCGAGGCAGCGCCGAAGGCGTTGGCAGGTATTGCCAATCTTTATGTATTGGGAAAATCGTATACTATCGTATACCAAATTGTCAATTCGGAGCCGGCGATTCCTTCCGGAGTCCCTTCGACGGATGACCTCAGGTCAACAATTCGACGCCGCGCCAGGCCCCGGATTCCACCAGTTGGCGTGCCGTCTCCTTCAACTCCTTGCCCACGGCGGCGGCCGCAGGCGAGAGTCGCATCGGCGAGATCGAGTAGAGGTAATTGCGGCGGCTGATCGGCGCGTCCGAGATGGGCAGAGCCCGCCACTCCTTGCCACGCTCTCCCTCGAGCAGGATCGCGGCCATCGGCTTGATGGTGGCGCCCATGCCGTTATAGACGCACCCCATCAGCAGCGATAGCGAATCGATTTCGGCGACGATGTGCGCCCGCAGGTTGCGCTGCTCGAATTCGGCCGCAATCCGGCGCCGCAGGCCGTGGGTACTGGTGGGGAGGATCAGTGGCAGTGCCGCGGCTTCGACGATGGTAAGGCTGGTGCGCCGCTTGGCGACCAGCGGGCTGTGCCTGGGCAGCATGACGAAGAGTTCCTCTTCGAGCAGGGGCTCTGCAGTCAGGTCGGGTGCGGCATCACGGCTGAACAGAACGGCCAGATCCAGCTGGCCCAGCCGCATCATCTGGCCGAGGTGACCGCTCATGCCTTCGACCACGTTCAACAGGATGCTTGGATAACGTTCGCGGATCCTCTGCACCAGCGGTAGTCCGAGGGCCGAGACGGTGGTGGCCGGTAGACCGACCGTGACCATGCCATGCACCTCGCCTGCCTCCTGACGGGCAATGATCAGCGCCTGATCCAGCTGGCGCAGCATGAACTTGGCATGATCGTAAAGCGCCAAGCCGTTATCCGTCGGGATGACGCCTTTGGACGAGCGATTCAGCAGGGGCTTGCCAACTTCGTCCTCCAGCTTGCCAAGCTGCTGGCTGAGCGCCGGCTGGGAGATGAACAACTGGCGCGAGGCCTTGGAAAGGCTGCCGCACTCTATGACATGGGCGAAGTACCGAAGCTGTCTCAAATCCAAGGGTGTCTCCTTGATCGGGATCGAGCTATAAGTTTACCGTATAGCCAACCTCTGAAAACGGTATTTTCGTTTTGCCGGCCACCTTCCTAGAATCGAAGCACTAGAAATCTATTGGTCACGTCGTTCACTGAACACGTGCGGCAAAGCCCTCAAAGAGGCTTTCAAATTAAAACTGGCCGCTTCGGCCACCACCAGGAGGATTTACAGATGGGAAGCGATACAAAAGACAGTAGTGCATTATTGCCGTCCTCGAAGCGGCGCAATGTATTGATGGCGGGCGCCGCGCTGGCAGGAGCTTCTGCGCTGGGATTTCCGACGTTCGTCTTCGGTCAGGTGGACAAGATCAAGATCGGTCATCTGACGCCGCTGACCGGCTTCCTTGGCGCATTGGGCGAATACGCCGTAATGGGCATCCGGATGGCGGCCGAGGAGATTAATGCAGCTGGCGGCGTGATGGGCCGGCAACTCGATGTGATGTCGGAGGACTCGGTCAACCCGCAGGTGGCATCGTCCAAGGCGCAGCGCATGATCGAGCGCGATAACGTGGTGCTGTTGATGGGCGAAATCAACTCGGCATCGGCGCTGACCATCTCGCAGGTAGCGGCGCGCAACAAGAAACTGTTTCTGAGCATCGGCGCGCGTTCCGACGCGTTGCGCGGCAAGGACTGCAACCGCTACACCTTCCATGTCGACATTCCGGTCACGGTCATGGTCAACGCGGTGGGCCAGGCGCTGGTACGCGACAACATGGTCAAGGACAAGAAGATCTACAGCCTGACCGCCGACTACCTGTTCGGCCACGATTTGTCGCGCCAGGCCAAGAAATTCTTCGCCGCCAACGGCGGAAACCAGATCGGTGACGAACTGGTAGCTACCGATGTCACCGACTTCAGCCCCTACCTGCTCAAGATTCGCCAGGCCAAGCCCGACCTGGTTGCGACCAACCTGGCTGGCAATCAGGTCACCAACTTCGTCAAGCAATACGCCGAGTTCGGCCTGCCCTACCCGGTGGTTGGCTTCAACCTGAACACAGCGGATGCCTGGGCGGCCGGCGAGGGCAATCTGGGCGGCATCTGGCCGACGGTCTGGCATCACGATCTGCAAACGCCGGGCTCCAAGGCTTTCGTCGCCGCCTTCACCAAGAAATACAACAAGGTGCCGGAGAACCATGCGTGGATCGAGTATGTCTCGCTGAAGATTCTGGCGCAGGCCATGAACGCGACCAAGTCGACCGACACCGAAAAGCTGATTGCGTATTTCGAGTCGGAGGCCCAGTTCGACATTCTCAAGGCACGCAAGGCCTACTTCCGTTCCTGGGATCACCAACTGATGCAGGAGGCCTTTCCGTTCACGGTCAAGCCCAAGGGCCAGGCCAAGGGCAAATACGACTTCCTGAAGTTTGGCGAGGCGGTGCCTGCAGCGAACCAGCCGCTCGAACTGCTGGCTCCGACCAAGGCTGAAAGCCTCTGCAAGATGTAAGTTGATGCGGGGCGTGGCGGCGCAGCCGCCGCGCCCCGTTCTTGACCCGGCCTGCCCCTGATGGCAGTGCCGTAGTGCCGTTTCCCCTCTGGGCTACTATGGAATTCGTATTTTTGCTCGAGCAGGTCGTCAACGGCCTGGTGCTCGGCGGTTATTACCTGTTGCTGGCGCTCGGCCTGTCGCTGATCTTCAGCTTCGGCGGCATCGTCAACCTGGCGCACGGGGCGTTCTACGCGCTGGGGGCCTATGTTTCGCTCGAGGTGATGAAGCACGTTGGCTTTGGCCCCAGCATCTTCATCACGCCGCTGTTGGTCGGCCTGCTGGGCATCCTGTTCGAACGCTACCTGCTGCGCCGCTTCTACACGGCCGACCCGATCCTCAGCCTGCTGGTGACTTTCGCCCTGGCGATGGTGGCCGAGCAGTTCATTCGCATGGTCTGGGGCGCTGCACCGCTGGCGTCGAACATGCCCGAGGTATTCAAGGGCCGGACGATGCTCGGTGAGTTCATGTTCTCGAAATACCGCTTGTTCATCCTGGGGGTAGTCACGATCGTGATGGTCGGCATCTGGCTGCTGCTGCACAAGACTGCGTTTGGCCGCGTGGTGCGCGCCGGCGCACAAAGACCCGACATGGTGGCGGCCCTGGGCATCCGTCTGCAGCCCTACATGACGGCCGTCGTCGTGCTGGGTGTGGCGACCGCAGCGCTCGGCGGCGTGATGTTCGGCCCGATCGCCGTCGTGCATCCGGCCATGGGCACCGAGATCATGACGGTCGCTTTCGTGGTGGTGGTAATCGGGGGCCTGGGCAGTTTCTGGGGCGTGGTACTGGCCGCCCTGCTGGTGGGGGTGGTGCGCGGCATCACCATTCATTTTCAGCCGGCAGCAGGCGAGGCCTCGATGTACGTGCTGATGTTTCTGGTGCTGATATTCCGTCCGCGCGGCCTCTTGGGTGAACGCATTGAACGATTTGAATGAAGAGCGGTACGAAAGATGAATGGTTTCGTGAATAGCAAATACCGCTCCCTCGCTGTCGGCGCTATTGCGCTGATACTGCTGCCGCTGGCGTTTCAGGGCATCGGCCTGACCCTCGACAGTGCGACGGTGGTAGTGATCCTGGCCATGGCGGCGATGGGCCTGAACCTGCTGGTCGGTTACACCGGACTGGTTTCTTTCGGCCACAGTGCCTGGTTCGGTATCGGCGGCTACGCCGCGGCCTTGGCACACCTGCACTGGTTCAAGGGGCAGATGATCATGCCGCTGCTTTTTTCCGTCTGCTGCACGGCGGCCCTGGCGCTGATCGTCGGCTTTCTGATCCTGCGCCGGCGCGGTGTCTATTTCTCCCTGCTGACACTGGCGCTGTGCGCGCTGACGTTTGCGATCGCCTTCCGCTGGACCAGCCTCACCGGTGGCGAAGGCGGCCTGGGCGGCATCGAGCGCGGCACGCTCGGCCCATTGAACCTCGACGACCACCTGACCTATTACGCGTTGGTCGCGGGCGTCGGCCTGGCCGTGCTGTATGGCTTGCTGCGCGTGGTGCGTTCGCCGTTTGGCCATGTGCTGGCGGCGATCCGCGAGAACGAGCAGCGCGCCACCTTCCAGGGCTATGACACTGACAAATACAAGCTGCTGACCTTCGTGCTGTCGGCCAGCGTCACCGGGTTGGCCGGTGCGCTACTGATATTCCTACACCGCCTCGCGGCGGCGGAATCGACCACGGTGGCCTTCTCCGGCGAGATGCTGGCGATGGTGGTGATCGGCGGCATGCGCAGCTTCCTCGGGCCCGCGCTGGGTGCGCTGTTCTACCTGCTGTTTCGTGAATTGTTTTCGATGTGGACCGACAACTGGCTGCTTTGGTTCGGCCTGATCTTCGTCGGCTTCATCCTGTTCTCGCCCAGCGGCCTGACCGGCATCTGGGCCAAACTGCGCAGACGCTGGAAACCGCTGCCCGAAGACAGCGCGGCCATGAGCAAGCGCAAGATCTACGAAGGCCTCCCGCTGCCTGCCTTTCTGCGGCCGACGCTGCGCCAGGGTGCGGTGCTGGAAGTGCAGGGCATCACCAAGCATTTCGGCGGTATCCAGGCCGTGAGCGGCGCGGGTCTGACGCTCTACGAAGGCCAGATCCACGCCTTGATCGGCCCCAACGGCGCCGGCAAGACCACCACCTTCAATCTGATCTCCGGCATGTTCACTCCCGACACGGGTGCGGTGCGCCTGCACGGCCAGGAAATCCACCACCTGCCGCCCGACCGTATTTGCCAACAGGGGCTGGCGCGTTCCTTCCAGATCACCAACCTGTTCAAGGGCCTGTCGATCTACGAGAACCTGCGCCTGTCGCTGCAGGCGCGGCATGCTGCGCGTTTCAACCTCTGGCGAGACATCGACAGCTACCCGGAAATCCACGCGGAGACCGCCGAACTGATGAAGTTCCTTGGCCTGCAGGGCATGGAAGAGGTCGGCGGCGGAGACCTGTCGTATGGTGGTCAGCGCCTGGTTGACCTGGGCATTGCGCTGGGCTCCAAGCCGCTGGTGCTGTTGATGGATGAGCCGCTGGCCGGCCTGGCCGCCGCTGAACGCGAACGCGTCTGCAATCTGATCAAGACCATTGCCAGCAACATTCCGGTGCTGATCGTCGAACACGACATCGACCGCATCCTCGGTTTTTCGCAGCAGGTGACGGTCATGAATCAGGGCGAAGTACTGATGTGCGGCACCCCCGACGACGTACGCCAGGATCAGCGGGTGCAGGAGGTTTACACCGGAACTGGCACCCCGCCGGTCACTGGTCGGGTCGCGGGGGAAAGCCGCGATCGTCCGCTGTTGCTGCGCTTCGCGGACGTCAACGCTTTCTACGGCAAGAGCCATATTCTCAACGACGCAACGCTGGACGTGCACGAAGGCGAGATTGTGGCGCTGCTGGGCCGCAACGGAGCGGGCAAATCCACTTTGCTGAAGACGCTGACCGGTTTGCTCGCGCCGGCCTCGGGCCAGGTGGAATACCAGGGCCGGAATATCGCCGGGCTGCCGGCGCCGGACATCGCGCGCCTCGGTATCGGCTATGTGCCGCAAGGGCGGGGATTGTTCGCCGGCATGACGGTCGCTGAAAATCTGTCGCTGGGCCGCCTGGCGCGAGATACGGATGGCAGCAACGGCATCGTCTGGAGCGAGGAAGAAATCCTGCATTTCTTCCCGCGCCTGAAGGAGCGCATGAACCTTGCCGCCGACTATCTTTCCGGTGGCGAACAGCAGATGGTGGCGGTGGCGCGGGCCCTCTCGGGCAACGTCAGGCTGTTGCTGCTCGACGAACCATTCGAAGGACTCGCCCCCACCGTGATCCAGGAGTTGTTCACCGTCTTCGACCAGTTGCGCAAGCACGTGTCGATCCTGATCGTCGAGCACAACCTGGATCTTGTGCTGGCGCTGGCCGACCGCGTTTATGCGCTGGAACGCGGTGCGGTATTCCATTCGGGGCCGGCACAACCGCTACTGAACGACTTGAGCTACCGCAAGCAGATCTTGTGGCTATGAAAAACGACGGTCCCGCCTTGTTTGACAACACCCCAGTAACAGAATCAGGAGCCCACCCATGACTAAGCCCAGCACCCACCGCGCTACCGCATTCGTCGAGAAGATGGCACGCCTGCCCTGGAAGGAGTATCCCGGCCATTTCGGCGGCGCGCTTTCGAAGGCCCTGGTCGGCCTGGAAAATTCGGGCTCGAGCCGCATCGACTTCCGCATCTCGCATTACGCGCCGAACGCCTATGTGGCAGAACACGTGCACCAGGTGCAGGAACAGATTTATTACATGCTCGAAGGCGAGGGGATTCTGACCCTGGACGACACCGAGCACCTGATGCACCCGCATGACTACGTGTATGTGCCGCCCGGCGTGCGCCACAGCTTCACCAATACCGGTCTTGCGGGCCTGGTGTTCCTGGTGATTACCACGCCAGCCAACGATGAAGAGGAATCTGCCTGATGAACAGCAAGACCATCGCAGCGACCCGTTCCGCAACGAATTCATCGATCGCTGCCGGCCGCTTGCTGGTCGACGGCGAATGGGTGACAGGACAGGGCAAGAGCATCGATATCATCGACAAGTTCCAGCTGAAAGCCTTTGCCACTTTGATGACCGCCAGCCAGCCGCAGGTTCAACATGCTGTCGACAGCGCCCACGCTGCCTTCCGCCGCGGTGCGCCGGTGGCTTTCGAGCGCGGCGCCATACTCGAGCGCGCTGCGGTGCTGGTGGAAGCAAGGATGGATGACTTCGTGCACGTCATGCAGCTGGAGGGTGGTTTCACCGCGGCGGATGCCAGCGGCGAAGTGCGTCGCTGCATCCAGACGCTCAAACTTTCCGCCGAAGAGGCCCGACGGCTGGTGGGCGAAGTCGTGCCGCTGGCCGGCGCACCGAACCAGGCCGGCCGCCTGGCATTCACGCTGCGCGTGCCGCTGGGCGTGGTGGCTGCAATCACGCCCTTCAATTCGCCCCTGAATACGGTCACGCACAAGGTTGCCCCGGCATTTGCCGCGGGTAACGCGGTGATCCTCAAGCCGGCCACCCACACGCCGCTGACCGCCTGCAAGCTGGCCGAGGTGTTGGTGGAGGCAGGCATGCCGCGCGGATTCTTGACGGTGCTGCTGGGCAGCGCCGATGTGGCGAACTGGCTACTCGACGATCCGCGGGTGCGATTCTTCGCCTTCACCGGCAGTACCGAGGTCGGCCGCAAGATTCAGCAGGCCGCGGGCCTGCGCAGAACGCAGATGGAACTCGGCTCGATCGCCTGCACCATTTTGTGCGACGACGCGCACCTGGATATTGCGTTGCCTAAGATCGCCAATGCCGGGTACCGCAAGGCGGGGCAGGTGTGCACTTCAGTTCAGTTGCTTCTGGTCCATGCGTCCATCCTCGATGAAGTAAAGCAGCGTCTCGCCGTGCTGGTCCAGGCCTTGCCCTATGGCGACCCGACCGACCCGAAGACAGTGGTCGGCCCGGTCATCAGTGAGGCCGACGCGGTGCGTATCGACGCATGGATCCAGGAGGCAGTCGACAAGGGCGCCCAGCGCCTGGCAGGCGGGACACGTCAGGGAGCGGTGGTTCCGCCGACCTTGCTGGCCTCGATCGACGATACGATGAAAGTGGGTTGCAGCGAAATATTCGGGCCGGTCGTTTGTATCCTGCCCTTCACCACCCTCGATGAAGCCATCGCGCGGGTCAATGCCACGCCGTTCGGACTGGCCAGCGGTATCTTCACCAACCGTCTCGACGACGCGTTTGCCGCCGCGCAACGTCTCGAGGTCGGTGGCGTGCATATCAACGAAACCTCCAGTTCCCGTGTGGACCTGATGCCTTACGGCGGCTCCAAGGACAGCGGCTTCGGGCGCGAAGGGCCGCGCTATGCTGTCCACGAGATGACAGAGGAACGCATCGTGACCTTCTCCACCAATTAAGCGAGTGACACCATGGCAAAAATGAAAGGCGGCGAACTGATCGCCGAATATCTGGTCCAGGAAAAAGTGCCGTTCGTGTTCGGTATCTGCGGTCACGGCAATGTGGGCATCCTCGATGCGCTTTACCAGGTGCGCGACAAGGTGCAGTTGATCTCCCCACGCCACGAGCAGTGTGCGGGTCACATGGCGGATGCCTATTTCCGCGTCAAACACCGACCCGTCGCGACGCTGACCTCCACCGGCCCCGGCTCGGCCAATCTGGTGATGTCGCTCGCCACGGCCCTGTCGGACTCGTCCGCGCTGTTGGCGATTACCGCCAACGTGCCGACCTCGCAGGCCAACCGCGCACCGTTCCAGGAACTCTACAAGCACAATCAGTCGGACTTCCCTGCCGTGCTGCGTCCGGTGGTCAAGCGCAGCTTCCAGCCGTCGCGGGTGGACATGCTGCCGCTCGCCCTGCGCCAGTCCTTCGACACCATGGTGACCGGCCGGCCCGGCCCCGTAAACCTCGACATACCCTACAACGTGTTCCAGGAAGAGGATGACGTCGAACTTCCGCCGTCGTCGCACGTCTTCGGCGCGCATCGTCCCGGTGCCTCCGAAGCCGACGTGGCTGCCGCCCTCGAGCTGCTGGCCGCGGCGAAGAAGCCGGTGTTCTTCATCGGCCATGGTGCCACCTTGTCCGAAGCCGGACCCGAGATTACCGCGCTGTCGCAGCGCCTGGGCATCCCGGTGATCACCTCGCCCAACGGCATGGGCTGCGTGCCGGCCGACGATCCGTTGACGCTTGGCTTCATCGGCCGCAACGGCGCCTATCCGGCCAATCAGGCCGGGCGCTTCGCCGACCTGGTGATCACCCTCGGCACGCGCTTCGATGACCGCTCCTCGTCAACCTGGATGCCGGGTTACTCCTGGAATTTTCCCAAGAGCAAGCTGTTGCATATCGATATCGATCCGCAGGAACTGGGCCGCAACTATCCTCCCACGCTGGGCATCATTGCCGACGTCAAGGTATTCACCGCGCAACTGCTGGCGGCGGTGGTGGCGCGCCGCGACCTCGATGCGTCGCGTTACGGCGCTTGGCGTGCCGAAGTGAGCAGCTGGGTGGCGGAGTGGGAAGCTTTCATCCGCCCGCACTTCAGCGACATGACCTCGCCGCTGCGTCCCGAGTATGTGGTGGATGCCTTGCAGGACGTGCTGCCGGAAGACGCCATCCTGTCGCTCGATTCCGGCGTGCATCACAACTGGTTCATGCAGTTCTGGAAGCCGCGCCGTCCGCAGAGCATGCTCAACAGCTGGGGCTACTCGTCGATGGGTTTCGGCGTCTGCAGCGTGCTCGGCGCCAAGCTGGCAGCGCCCGACCGGCCTTGCATCGCCGTGGTGGGCGACGGCGGATTCACCATGACGCCGTATGTGGTGTGCACAGCCGTCGAATACAACCTGCCCTGCATCTGGGTGATATGGAACAACTTTGCCTGGGGCGCGATCCGTGACTTGCAGTACGGCCTGTTCGAGGGCCGCGAATATGGCACGGCCTTTTACAAAGGGCAGGGCAGCGGCCAGCCTTACAACCCGGACTTTGCGGCATGGGCGCGCGCCTGTGGAGCAGATGGCGTGACCGTGACCAAGAGCGAGGACCTGCGCGGCGCACTGGAGCAGGCCATCAAGAACAATCGTCCCTGCGTCATCGATGTGCACGTCGATGCCAACGTTCGACCACCTTCAACCGGCACCTGGCAGCTGCCGCCGATTCCCTACAAGGAACCGGTGTTCGGCAAGCCCTGGATCGCCTGAACCAACTCTCAACAAATAGGGAATTCATCATGAGCAACAAACTCGCACTCGTTTTCGGCGGCAGCCGCGGCATCGGCGCCGCGTGCGTCCAGACCCTGGCCGCCAGCGGCTTCGATGTGGCCTATACCTATGTTTCGAGCGTGCCGAATCTGCCGGAAAAAATCGGCACGGCGCGCACCAAAGCGTATGCGGTCGACATCTGCATGCCGACGCAAGTGGCACAGGTATTCGCGGATGCGGCGCGGGATTTTGGCAGGGCTCCCGACTGCGTGGTGGCCAATGCCGGCATCAACGTGCCACCTGGGCCGATGGCACAGTTCGACACCGGGAATTTCCGCAAGCTGGTGGAGGTCAACATCGTCGGTGCCTTCAACATCCTGCAGGGGGCTGCGCAACATGTCGCCGACGGTGGCTCCATCATCGCGCTGACCACCTCGCTGGTTCGTCATGCCGCGCCGGGCCTGGGTCCTTACAGCGCCAGCAAGGCGGCGGTGGAGTGCCTGGTGCGTTCAATGGCCAAGGAACTGGCACCGCGCCAGGTCAGGGTCAATGCCGTGGCACCGGGCCCCGTGGACACGGACCTGTTCCGCGCCGGCAAGACCGAGGAAGTCAAGCAGCGCTCGGCGGCGATGAGTCCGTTGAACCGCATCGGCACCCCGCAGGAAATCGCCGAAGTCGTGAATTTCCTCGCGTCAGACAAGGCTTCCTGGATCGATGGCCAGATCGTGCAGCCCAACGGGGGATTGATTTGAGCACGTTGCACAAGAGCGCCCTGAAACCTGCTGCCCTGCTGGCACTAGGCCTTTGCTGCCTCATGGTGGGAAGGCTTGCAGAGGCGCAGACCATCGCGGTCTTCACCAAGAACCTGGCGAATCCCAACTACGTGGCGCTGCGGCTGGGAGCCGACCGCGCAGCGGCAGCCATGGGCGCCAAGACCTATCATCGAGTGCCGAAGAAGCCGGACGATGCTGCCGAGCAGATCGAGTTGCTGTCCGCGCTCCCGCAGGAAAAGCCCGATGCGCTGATCTTCAATCCGGCCGATGAAAAGCGTTTGGCCGAGCCGTTCAGCAAATACGTCGAGCCCCTCGGCATACCGGTCATCAATATCGTCAATCGGGCCGCCGGGTATGGGGACAAGATCGCTTTTGTCGGCGCCGACGATGAAGCGATCGGCTACGAAACCGCGCAATACCTGCTCAAGGCGATGGACGGCAAGGGCAAGCTCGTCATCCTCGAAGGCACGCCGACAGCGGTCACAGCGGTCGATCGCCTGCACGGCTTTCACCGTGCGCTCAAGGAATATCCAGGCGTCACGGTGGTGGCATCGGTCAATGGCAAGTACCTGCGGCCCGAGGGCTTGAACGCGATGAAGATGCTGCTGGCCAAGGACCTACAGTTCGACGCCATTCTCGGGGCGAACGACCTGATGGTGCTGGGCGCGCTCGATGCGCTCGATGCTGCCGGCCGAAGCAGCAGCAGGATCAAGTCGGTCGGCATCAACGGTATCCCCGAGGCGATCGCTGCGATCGAAAGCGGCAGGCTGCTCGCCACGGAAGACTACGACGGCTTCAAGCTGGGGTGCATTTCGGCGATGGCGACCATCCGTCACATGCGCGGGCTGCCGGTGCCGCGCAACATCAACCTGCCGGTCGCGATGATCGACAAGACCAACTACGCGGCCTGGAAGATTCCGCTGCAGGATCGCCAGTGTCCGACATGGGAGCAACTGGTCAAGTAGATTCCGGCCGGGCCTCGCCGGCGGCGTGCATGGCGGCAAGATAGCCGAAGGTCATCGCCGGTCCAATCTGCGCGCCTGCTCCGGGGTATTCTCCCGCCAGGATCGAGTTCATGTCGTTGCCGCAGCAATACAGTCCCGGGATCGGATTCCCGCTGCTGTCGAGTACCTGGCTTTCCTCGTTGGCGGACAAGCCCAAACTGGTTCCTAGCGGCGTCGGGAAGACGGCGACGGCATAGAAGGGCGGCGCCTGTATCGGGCCCAGGCATGGATTCGGCTTGTGCAATGCATCTCCGTTACCCTGCTCGTAAATATTGTCTCCCTTGCCGAACTCCTCATCCACGCCGCTTTGGGCATAGGTGTTGTTGGCATTGACGGTCGCAATCAGACCGTCGGCATTCACTCCGATTTTTCCGGCCAGTTCGGCCAGGGTGCTGGCGACCTTGAGATAGCCGCCGGCGATATGGGGTTTCAGCACGAATCCGAAGCTGAGTGGCCGGATCATGCCCAGCCCGTATTTCCACAGAAATTGCCGATCGCATACCAGCCATGCCGGGATGGTCGGCACGGTTCGATGCGAGGCATACATGGCGCGCGTAAATTCGTGATAGGAGATGGCCTCGTTGACGAAGCGCTTGCCTGCTCCATTTACTGCGACCAGCCCCGGTTTCGGCCGGTCCAGAACGATGTGCGGGTAGACCGCGGTCGAGCCGTCTGCACGTTGCGCGATCGAACTCGGAAACCACAGCGCATTATCCTGACAAGGCGGCCCGATGGCGGCCCCGGCATCCAGAGCCAGCTGCAGGGTGTCGCCGTTGCAGCCTTCGAAAGCTGCCGTGTATTGCGCCACCGGCTTGGGCAGGTAGCGCTCGCGCCAGGGTCCGCTGGCCGGAAAGCCGCCGCCGGCCAGCACGATCCCGCGCTTGGCGCGAACCTTTAATTGTTTGCCGTTCCTATCGACCGCCAGGCCGCATGCCCGGCCCTCGTGTTTGATCAAACGCGAGGTTCGTCCTTCGAGCCAGATGTCGGCGTTTCGCTCCAGCAAATTCTTGTACAAGTTGGCCGCGAGGGCGTTTCCAAGAACCAGTCGCGTTCCCCGAGGATGGCTGAGCCGGTCGAAGCAATAGCGCGTCACCAATTGGATTCCGAGCCACAGTGAATCCAGGGATCCCGCAAAACTCTGTAGCCGCACCGCTTCCCCCCGGGTCACCATCATCCCGCCCAGCAACATGAATTCCGGAATCGGCCAGCGCACGTTGCTGAAGTCCTTTCCCAGCGTGCGCCCATCGAACGGCACAGGCTCCAGCGGCCGTCCGCCCGCAGCGGCACCGGGCAAATCCTGCCGGTAATCCGGATGGTGTCGATAGATCTGGAAACGGACCCCCGTATGCGTTTCCAGGTAGCGCAGCATCTTCGGCCCGGCTGCGACGAAAGCCTGCCTGAGCTTTGGGTCGGCGCGTCCATCGACCAACGCGTCGAGATAGGTCACGGCAGAAGTCGCATCCGTGGTAATGCCGATGCGATGCTGTTGGGGATTGTCAGGAATCCATACTGTTCCCGAGGAACGGGCGGTGGTTCCGCCGATCTGTGGACTTTTCTCGATCAATAATGTGCGCAGACCCTCGCTGGCTGCGACTAATGCGGCAGTCATTCCGCCCGCTCCACCGCCGAGGACAACAAGGTCGTACTCGACGTCCCATTCCTCAAGGCGGCCAGCTTCAGTCGTCATCGGGGCGAAGCTTTCTCAAATCGCATTCTTGCTTTCGCCATTCAGCATGAGCCCATATCTCGGAAGTCTGGTACGGAGCGAGCCGCGATTCCTGGAGATGCCTTGTACATAATGACTGCGCTGACTTTCAAGGACAAACCGATGATTACCATGTCGGATAGCGTGATGTCAATTTCAAATGGGTGGAACGATTGTAAAGGACTCACCTGGTAGGTGAGATTTAGTCCGGGCCAGTCAATTCACACTACGAGACGCTAGCCAAAACAGGGGAATGATTGGCACAGACTTAAAGCTGAAAAAGCAGCCGACGAAACCTCCACAACCCAGTCTGGCAGCGGTACTCTGCCGACAGAGGAATTAGTTGTGCACGGCACCACAGCGTGGGCCTTCAGGCTCTGCCTGATTACTGTTGCTCAAGGATTGAGCAAGGGCCACAATCTCTTCATGGCTCAAATATCTCGTGGCTTTTCCACACACTTATCCACAGATTCTGTGAGTTACTTGGCGAGTACTCCGGTGTTGCTTGCTGCAATGCGGGATGATGCCAGGAGGACACGAAGTGGACATTGAGGAACGGCTGGTCAGGAGACTTCGCAGCGCGCGCCATGTGCTTGTCTTCACCGGCGCAGGCGTTTCTGCCGAGAGTGGAATCCCGACCTTTCGCGATGCGCTGACCGGCCTCTGGGAGAACTTCGATGCCGAAGCCCTGGCTACTCCCGAAGCCTTCGAGCGTGATCCGGCCATGGTGTGGGGATGGTACGAGTGGCGGCGGGCGAAGGTGCTGCGCGCACAGCCCAATCCGGCGCACCTGGCGATTGCCGCCCTGGCAGCCAGGGTGCCGCGATTGACCGTGGTCACCCAGAACGTGGACGACTTGCACGAGCGGGCCGGCAGCCATGACGTGCTTCACCTGCACGGCCGCATTGATAGACCTTTCTGCGCTGTCTGCAGGCGACCGGGTGCTTATCCGCCGGGAATTCCGGATGAACCGGAAGGCGGCCGCCCTCTCGAGCCGCCGCGATGCATCCATTGCGGCGGACGATTGCGTCCCGGCGTGGTGTGGTTCGGCGAGATGCTTCCCGAGGCGGAGTGGGATGCGGCCATTGCCGCCGCCGAGTCCTGCGACGCATTCCTGTGCATCGGAACGTCGTCCGTGGTGCAACCGGCCGCGAGTCTTACGACCATGGCAATCCGGCGCGGCGCGATCACGATTCAGGTCAACCCGAACCCGACCGATCTCGATCACAGCGTGAGCCTCAATCTGTCGGGGCCGGCGGGAATGATCATGCCGGCCCTGGTCGACCGGGTTTGGGGCGAAATCTAGACAGGTCAGCGATGCTCGCCGAGCAAGGCCGCGCGAGTGACCGGGCTCTTGAGTTGCGCCAGCCACCACTGCAGCGCCCGCCCTTCGCCGGGCCTGCCGCTCTTGCGCCAGGCGTAGCTGACCTGGATCTGCCGCTCGGAACGCTCGACGCGCCGGGCCACTAGCCGACCGGAGTCGAGGTAGGGCTGCGCAAGGCAGCCCGGCAGGAAACCGACCCCAAGGCCTCGTATCTGGGCGTCCAGCTTGGCCGGCATGCCCGACACCGTGAACACGTCCTGGCCGGGCAGCAGCCCGATGGTGAGGCCGCTGCCGCGCTGCACGGTATCGGCCACCGCCACGGCCCGGTGCTGGCGGATGGCTTCGTCGCTCAGCGGCTCGGGCATCTTCGCCAGCGGGTGGTGAGGTGCCATCGCAAAAACAAACTGCACGCTGCCGAGCGATTCGTGATGCAGGCCGGCCATGGTAGTCGCGCCCATCATCACCCCGAGCGCCAGATCGGCCTGGCCGGACGTCAGCGCTTCCAGCGTGCCGGACAAGGTTTCGTCGCGCAGCTTGAGCCGCGTCGGCGGACTCAGCGAGAAGAACGCCGTGCAGAGTTCCATCAGCGTGGCCCGGTTGATGATGCTGTCCACCGCGATCGTGAGTTGCGATTCCCAGCCGGTGGCCACGCGCTTGACGCGGTTGGCCACGGCGTCGATGTCCGCCAGCAGGCGCGCACCCTCGCGCAGCAGTTCGGCGCCGGCTTCGGTCAGGCGGGCCTGGCGCGAACTGCGGTCGAACAGCAGCACGTCCAGCGCCTCTTCCATCTGCCGCACGCGATAGGTGAGGGCGCTGGGCACCATGTTGCTGGCGCGCGCCGCGGCGGCAAAGCTGCCGCTCCTGGCGATGGTCTGCAGCATGGCCAGGGCATCGGGCGTCAATACATCGCGCGGCGTGGTCATAGGGCCCCCGTCAATTCAATTAATTTGAATGATGCCATCAAACCGGCTGGCTCTCAAGGGTAGCCGCGGTTCCTACAATTCATCTCATCGCAATCAAGGAGGAATTCAACCATGCTTACCCTTCGCAAATCGCAAGACCGCGGCTACGCGGACCACGGCTGGCTCAAGAGCTACCACTCGTTCTCGTTCGCCGGCTACCACGACCCGGCGCACATGGGCTGGGGCAATCTGCGCGTGATCAACGAAGACCGCATCGCGCCGGACACCGGCTTCGGCAAGCACAGCCACCGCGACATGGAGATCGTCAGCTACGTGCTGTCGGGCGAACTGGCCCACCAGGACAGCATGGGCAACGCGGTGGCCATTCCGCCCGGCGACGTGCAGCGCATGAGCGCCGGCACCGGCGTGACGCACAGCGAGTTCAACCACGCCAAGGACCAGGCCACGCATTTCCTGCAGATCTGGATCGAGCCGAAGGTGACCGGCATTGCGCCCGGCTATGAGCAGAAGACCGTTCCGGCCGAACAGAAGCGCGGCGCCTTGCGCCTGGTGGCCTCGTCCGACGGCGCGCAGGGATCGGTCACCATCCATGCCGATGCGGCGCTCTACGCCGGGCTGTTCGACGGCGCCGAGCGTGCCGAACTGGCACTGGACCCGGCACGCAAGGCCTATGTGCATCTGGTGTGCGGTGCCCTCGAGGTCAATGGGCAGCGCATCGACGCGGGCGATGCCGTCTTGCTGGAAAACGAAAATCGGATCGAACTGAGCCACGGCACCGATGCCGAGGTGCTGGTGTTCGACCTGGCTGCCTGAGCTTCTCTTCTCAATCCTGATCAACGCAAAGGAATCGACATGTTCAAGACACTTCAAGACCCTCTGGCCCTGGCCGGCCGCCTTCTGCTGGCGGTGCTGTTTCTGCCGGCAGGCATCGGCAAACTTACCGGCTTCGCGGGCACGGTCGGCTATATCTCCTCGGTCGGCCTGCCCATGCCGGAAGTCGCGGCGGTGCTGGCACTGACCGTCGAGATTCTTGGCGGCCTGGCCCTGATCGCAGGTCTCGGCACCCGCCGGGCTGCCCTGGCGCTGGCCCTGTTCACCCTGGTGGCGTCATTCTTCTTCCACAACTACTGGGCCGTGCCGGCCGACAAGCAGTTCATGCAGCAACTGCTGTTCTTCAAGAACATCGCCGTGACGGGCGGCCTGCTGACACTGGCTGCCTGGGGTGCCGGGGCATGGAGTCTGGATGCCCGCCGCGAGCAGTAACAGCCTTTTGCCGGCCGGCCTGGCGATGGGTGCAGCCCGTCACAGGTCCCGGCCTTACCGCAGTTCTTTAACCCCGTTTCGAGGAATATGAAAATGACAACAGTAGCAGTGGTTTATCACTCCGGTTATGGTCACACCGGACGCATGGCTCAATCGGTCGCGGAAGGCGCCGGCGCTTCACTCGTTCCCATCGATGCCGAGGGCAACCTGCCCGAAGGCGGATGGGAAACCCTGGCGGCGGCTGACGCCATCATCATGGGCAGCCCGACCTACATGGGCAGCGTGAGCTGGCAGTTCAAGAAGTTTGCCGATGCCTCTTCCAAACCCTGGTTCAACCAGCAATGGAAGGACAAGGTATTCGCCGGCTTCACCAACAGCGCCACCATGAACGGCGACAAGCTGTCCACCTTGCACTACCTGTTCACGCTGGCCATGCAGCACAGCGGCATCTGGGTCGGCACCGGCATGTTGCCGAGCAACGCCAAGGCGGCGCAACGCAACGACATCAACTATGTCGGTTCCTCCAGCGGCGCCATGGCGCAATCGCCGTCGGACAGCAGCCCCGCCGAAATGCTTCCGGGCGATCTCGAAACGGCCAGGTTGTTCGGCATGCGCGTGGCCGAAACGGCAGCCAGATTCAAGGCTTGATCCGTGCTTGATCGCTGACCGCGTTGGCAGATCGCCGGCTAGGTGAATTCCTGGCTGCCTTCTGCCAATGTTCTTGCGGCTATCCGGCCAGCCCGTCGTAGACCAGCTTTGCTCCCGCCGCCAGCAGCGTCCAGGCGGTGACGAGGTTGAAGCCGCGCATGTCGACGGCATGGAGCAGGCGGTAGCCGACGAAGTAGCCGATCGGGATCGCGGGCGCCAGCAGCAGCGAGATTCCGAGATTGGACAGGTCGAGCAGGCCGAGCTGGGCGTAGGGGCCGAGCTTGGAGAAATTCACCACCGAGAAGTAGATCACCATAGTGCCGACCAGGCGCATCTTGTCCATGTTCTGCGGCATCAGGTATTGCATGATCGGCGGGCCGCCGGCATGCGAGACGAAGCTGGTGAAACCGGACACCGCGCTCCATAAAATGCCCGGCCCAAGAGTCGGTGCTGACGGCACGGCGGTGAGGCGGCTGCGTGCCGCGTGAAAGCGGTCGAAGGCGAACAGCAGCGCCTCGATGCCGATCAGCAGCCTGATCCAGCGCGCATCGACATGGCCGAAGATGAGCCAGCCGAATGCCATGCCGATCATGGCGCCGGGCAGGATGATGCGCAGGTTGGCGGGATCGGCGCGGCCGCGAAACACCACCAGGCCGATGGCGTCGATCACGAGCAGGATGGGCAGCATCACGGCGGCGGCCATCTGGGGGGCGATCGCCAGCGCCATCAGCGGCACGCCGAGGCTGCCCCCACCGCCGCCGAAGCCGGACTTGGACATGCCGACCAGCAGCGTGGCGGTAATCGCCAGCAGCCAGAAGGCAAGGGGCAGGGTGGTCGCGTGGTCGAACATTTCGGGGCCTTGGGTGCCGCTCAGGCAGCGTTGATCGCCGTGCCGTCGGCGCCGGCGCGGTGCGTCCCGGTGGGAACTATCGGCACCTGCTGATGTGGCGGTCCTGGCGCATCCCGCATTCTGACAGAGATGGCTGATGCAATCGGGCGACTGCCTAAAGCATGCCGACCACCCATTTCGTCACGGTACCGGTGGCGTGGGCGCATTGCCGGCCGCGAGCGTCGTCGAAGGCTTTGTATTCGCCGGCGTCCCACATGTCGTAAGTGCGGCCCGTGAATTGCTGTTGCAGTTCGCGGCAGGTGACGCCGCCGAATTCCTGGCGGAAGCGTTCGGTCAGTTCCCTAGCCTTCTTGAAATTGTTGATGTAGCGGCCGCGGTCGAGTTTGTCGCGGTCGCGACCGTACTTTGCGCTCAAGGCCAGCAGGCCGCCGCTGAGGGCGCCGCATATCCCTTCCCCGAGCAGGCCGCCGCCGCCGGAGAGGCCGTGGCTGGCCTTGATGGTCTGGTCGTCGATGATGCCGATGGTTTCCTGAACGGTGGCCAGCACGCATTGCGGGCAGCAACCGTAGGCGAGTTCGTACTTCTGCGCTTTCTCGTAGGCTTGCTCGCCGAGGGCTTGCGGGTCGCTGTTCATGACGATCTCCAGTGCATTAGTGGTATCTAATATACTCCTGCTTCGTCGGCCAATCCAGTTCTGGCGGCAAGCGCGCCGTGACTCGATGGTCTATGCTTTAGCAAGCAGAGGAGGAAGTGCGTTGATAAGTCAGGAGACCCGCTGGAACAAGCGTTACGGGGACGCCGGCGACGACTATCTGTTCGGCACCGAAGCCAATTGCTTCCTCGCCCATCGGGCCGGGCTTCTGCGCAATGGACGTAGCGCCGTGTCCGTCGCCGACGGCGAGGGGCGTAACTCGGTCTGGCTTGCCGAGCAGGGCTTGGAGGTGACTGCGGTTGAAATTTCTCCGGTCGCCGTTGAAAAGGCACGTCGGCTGGCTGCGGGGCGCAAGCAAGCGATCCGCTTTCTGCTGGCCGACATGCTCGCGCCGGATTGGCCGCCGGCTCCTATGCACAACGCATTCGATTGGGTGATCGGCGTCTTCATCCAGTTCGTCGGTGCCGCCGAGCGGGTGCGGCAATTCGCGGCCATGAAGCAGCTGGCGCGGCCGGGAGGACGAATCCTGTTACACGGCTACACGCCGAAGCAACTCGACTACGGAACCGGCGGGCCGTCCACCGTGGAAAATCTCTACACCCGGGAAATCCTGCTCGAGGCGTTTGCCGACTGGGAGATCGAGGAACTTGTCGATTATGAGGACGACATCACCGAGGGGATGGGACACAAGGGGCACTCGGCGCTGATCGGCCTCATTGCCCGCAAGCCGTGATCAGCCTTGCGTCTGGCGGAATGGCGCGATGTGCGCCGTAGCGTCAGCGCCGACTTGTGGTCATTGCGCGCGACATCCAGGCGGGCGGCGCGATCCGCGGCCAGTTCAAGCCGCCGCAGGCGTCCACTTGCCAACCCGGAATGGATGCGCTGACCGGGGCGCCGGACCCCTGGTCGAGCGGAAGGGCATATCCCATGGCTACGCCAAGAACATATCCCGCCTCTGCGCCTGCGGCATGGGACGGTGCCGGCGCGGTGCCGACCTTTCGGCGTCCGGCAGCGTCGCCGCTGCGGATTTGCGCCGAGATGGCGGGCCAGCACTGATCGAACAATTTCTTGTTCATTTGGAACATGGCAACCTCCATACTTTCGTTGGACGGCAGGCGGCCACTCGGGCCGCCTGAGCTTCGGGGTTTCTCAGAAGCGGCCGTGGCCGTGCGCCTGACTAGAGCCAATTCCCTGGTTCGCCATTCCGGACGAGGAACTTCCGGCGATCGACGACGGGCTGCTGGTCCGGACGATTTCAGCGCGCGCATGGATTTGCTCCTGTCCGTGTGCCTGCTGCTGCCCGCGTGTCTCGGTCGTGGTGGAAACGCCAGGCGCGCGACCGTGCATGATGGCGCCGTCGCCGGAGACGATCGCGCCGTTGCTGTGGGTGCTGCCGCGCAGATCGACGGTGCCCTGCGTCGAACCTGCCGTTGTCGTAGCCGTAGCCGCGCGGTAGCCGGGGCTCACGGAAAGCTGGTGGGCGATCTGCCCCCAACCCATGCCCTGACTGCGCAACTGCAGGACGCCGGCCATCTCGACGGTGCGGGTGGCGCCGCTGCTGCTGGTGGTGGTCAGGGTTCCACCGTTCAGCGCGGTACTCAGTTGCACGGGCGTGGGCTGGGTAATTCCTTGGGCCGCCAGTTGTCGCTGGGCCAGCGTCAGAGCCTGGGTGACGTTGCCGTAGCCCATCGGTTTGGTCGTCGGGGTGAAGCTCATGACCGTCGCGGAGCCCGGCGAACTCAGCGTGACCGCGGTGCCGCTGCGCAGCCCGGCAACCAGGCTAGCGGAGTTTTGCCGGGAGCCGGCCAAGCTTTCGAAGCGGGTGGCGATCCGGGTCGCAGGTACGGCGCCGGTGCTCTTGTCGACCGTGTCGGTGTCGGTGGTCGTGGTGGATACGGTGGTGGTGGTACCGGCGGCCACGTCCGCCGCGAACGTGGGGCTCAGGGCAAAGTAGGTGGCACTGACGGCCAGCAGCCGTAGGGTGTGTTTGTTCATTTGGTCATACTCCTCATCCATTGATCATGCGTTTTTCGGTTTGCAAAACAATTTCCAGCGATGTTGCGCTGTCATAGAACATCCCTTGCTTCGTCACCGAACGCATGCGTGTCGAATTGGGGCTGAGAATTTCCAGGTTGATTTCGATCTCACGATCTGTGGCTCTGGCGGTGATGATTTCCTCGTTCGCCACCCGCTTGCTCGAAATCACCTTCATGCCCATGCGGCCCAGGGCGGCCAGGGTGGCATGCTTGACTTCGGCCACCGGCGCGGTGAAGGTCCGGTAGGCGCGGCCGTTGAGGGTTTGCGCGACGCCGGTGGACGCACCCACGCCAAAGGCGGTGATGGCCATGGCCTCGCAGCCGCCCAGCAGCAGGACGGTGCCGCAAATCGTGACGATCCTGAGCAGCTTGATGCCGTTTGTCTGCTGCATCCGGCGCATGGTCTTCATGTGCGGGCGACCACTGAATTGCCGACGATCTGTACCTGTCCGCCGACCGCGACGCTTGGCGCCTCGGTTTGATAGACCGTCCGCTGGCTGCCGTTCTCCATGCGGACCACGATCTTGTAAGAGGTCACGCGACGCGTGTTTTGTTCGATCCTGTTACCCAGATAGGCGCCACCCGCACCGGCCGCGAGGGTCATCACGGTGCGGCCGTTGCCGCGTCCCATCTGATTGCCCAGCAGGGCTCCGGTCAGACCGCCGGCGACGGCACCGACGCCGGTGGTGCTCGCCGGGCGCTCCACCGTAGCGATCGATTCGACTGTGCCGCAACCCACGCACGATGCTGCCGCGGCGTGCGTTGATGGAGTGGATGTTTGGCTGGATGTTTGCGCGGATTTTCCTGTCGGCGCGGATTTCGCAGCCACGGCCGCTTGCGGAGTGGAATGGGCCGACGGCATGACGCCGGTCAGGGCGGCGATGCCGAGCAGGCTGAACAGCGTGACGGAAATTGCGGCGATGACCAGCGCCGGATACAGCAGCTTGGGACGCGCAGACCGCGTTTCCACATTGGTGCCCAGCGACTCGATGGTGGCGGCATTCATGGCTATCTCATCTCCTTGGCGATCCGGTTGCCGATATAGGTGCCTGCCGCGGCGCCGCCGACCTTGCCCGCGGTGCTTCCGCCTGTCAGTGCGGAACCCGCCACGCCACCGACGATCGCTCCGCTCACCATGCCAATGTCCTGGTTGCGCGGATTGCTGGTGCAGGCCGCCAGCCATGGCGCCATGGCCACCCGCGCTGTCGATTGGACGTTCATCTCTACTCTCTCCTTCAGTACTTGCAGCATCGAACATGAATTGTTCACATGAGCTATCGCAAGCGTCGTGCCATGAAGTTAAGTTATTGATAATCAAGGAGTGAGCAGAACTTCATGCGAACAGGAGCGCGCCGCGTCCGTCGCCAAATGGCGACAGAAACGCGCGGTCCGGAAGCAACTGGCTGAATGTGCTGGCTTATTGCTGTCGCCAAACGGCGACGCTCACTTGAACAGCGAGGGATCGAGGGCGTGGCGTTGCAGCAGCTTGTAGAAATCGGTGCGGTTGCGCTGGGCGAGCTTGGCGGCTTGCGTGACGTTGCCGCCCGTCATCTTGAGCAGGCGGATCAGGTAATTGGATTCGAAACTGCGGCGGGCCTCG